>JAAUYI010016585.1_pt1 | contig 29854 bp, 28 predicted proteins | sample 7278041 | NCBI WGS metagenome assembly JAAUYI01 (sample SAMN14350216, study PRJNA611818) | marine sediment metagenome | isolation source: surface marine sediment (0.6m) | place: French Polynesia: Moorea | collected 2018-08
CAATGGGGCTGGCATCAACTTCTGCCAACATTTTCTCAGTCATTTCTGCTGCTATAGTCCCTACAATAAAAAGGCCTGTCGTAATAGCGAAATACACCCAAGTTGGTAGTTTTTTGCAAAAATAGCAAAGAAACATTGCGAGTGTAGAACCCCATATTCCTGGTGCCAATGGGAGCATACCACTGTAAAGCCCTGTTGCGATGATGATGAAGAATTGATCCATAGATGGATTCTCTATTTCACAACTATTTGTTAAAAACCATACTTTTATCTGATTAGCTGCGATGTTTTCTGTTAGCCTGGCAGCAACAAATTTTAACAACTGGATCTTACAATAAGCTGTTTTAAACATTTCACCAATAGTGGTGGATGGACGTGAAGTGGTGAGTGGGTCCTTATCTGCAAATACGCCTTACCATGTACTTGCCTTATTAAAATATTGAAATAAGGCGAAAGAAACAGTTTCTCAGTACAGATATTTTTGGTAAAGTCGTTGCGATACGATTTCATGGTATGTAATTTTTTCCATATATGGGCTATACTTGAGTGTTTTTTCTGGGGAGAAAAACACTTCGAAAGATAGCACATCCTGAATAAAGGGGGATTACGAGTGGTGGACAGTAAAGAACCGGGTCGGTTTATTGAAGAGCAGATAGATATCCCATCCCCTCCGGCGATCGCCATCCAGATACTTGATACTGTCCAGAACGAAGAATCATCTGTTAATGATTTGGTCCGTATAATATCTGCCGACCCTGCTCTTACTGGCAAACTTCTTAAGGTGGCCAATTCTAATTTTTATTCGCTGCAAAACAACATTACTTCCGTGGACCGGGCAATATCAGTACTTGGAACCGAGGTAATAAAAAACATTGCCTTATCTTTTGTTATCACTTCTCAATTAAGTGAAGATGGGGAATCTTCATTCAATATCGATTTTTTTTGGCGTCGATCAATTACCTCTGCAGTTGCTGCAGAACTTTTGAAAAAAGCAACAAATCTCCAAAACGACGCTATGTTCGTAACAGCGTTATTGCAGGATATCGGTATCTTACTACTATACATGAGTAAGCAGGATGAATACTTGAACATACTTAAGGAACGTAAAAACACCCAAGCCCGATTGATAGATCTTGAACAACGTGAATTTAACTTCGACCACCAGCAAGTCGGTTTTTTTCTTGTTTCAAATTGGGGGCTCCCCGAGTCAATTGCTCTGCCAATCAAATATCATCACATAAGCAGTGAGGCACCGCCGGAATATCAACGCTCAGCTGAGATTCTCAAAATCGCAGACTTAATGGCGACAATCTATAGTGAAAAAGAAGCAGCCGGCAAGGTTCGGCAACTTCATGAAGAAATGGTGGAACATTTCTCGATGAATTCAGACGAAATAGAGACGCTTCTTGATGAAGTTGCCTACGAGAGCATCGAAATTCTGGAAACTTTTGAGATAGATCCTGGAAAAATAAAACCTTATTCGCAGATATTGCAGAAAGCCAATACCGAGCTTGGCAAGATTAACCTGTCCTACGAGCAAGTCGTGTTGGAATTAAAGCAGGAAAAGGATAAAGCAGAACGGTTCGCAGAACAGCTGCAAAAGGCAAATTCTCAGCTCAAAAAGTTGATTTCCAGGGATGGTTTAACAGGACTTTACAACCATCTCCACTTTCAGGAAACCTTGGAAAAAGAAATTGCCCGCAGCAGGCGATACGGTGCACCCTTGTCATTGATCATGTTGGACATCGATTTTTTCAAGAAAATAAATGATAATTTCGGCCATGCTAGTGGTGACCTCGTTCTAAAGAATATTGGCCGTGTTATCCGTGGGGCGGTTCGTTCAAGTGATATCGTGGCACGATATGGTGGAGAGGAGTTTGCGGTAATTTTACCTGAGACGGGTGAAACGGGTCTTAGGGTCTTTGCTGAACGTCTGCGTAGAAGTATTGAAAAAACGTCCATGGAAATTGGTAAAGAGCAGATTAACGTGACAATCAGTGCCGGCGGCGCAACTCTTACTCCGGGAGAAAATCAGGTAAGCAAGCAGATGGTAATCGAAGCTGCTGATCAGGCTCTATATTCGTCAAAACGCAACGGTCGCAACAGATTTACCATGGGCACCGCTCCCCTGGCCACAGAAAATTGACCCTTCCTGCTCAAAGCTGGCATTTCATAGAAAATTATCTTCTTCGTCCAGAATATTCAGTTGTTTCGCAAAAAAGGGGAAACTTCCACCTCGTTTCTCATTTTAATGTTGGACGCTCCACGGAATTCTCAAAGGACTGCACAGATTGGTCATTGAAGTGGTAAAGCGTATCTGCATGATACAGTGGTACCGTCCTGGTATCTGCGGGAGGTCTTTTTATATATGCTCAAAGAGCAGATACGTACTCAATGTCAGCAAACCGATAAACACCAGACCGAAAACGGTGGCCATACCTAAACGCGACTCGGTTTGGCGCAAGAGGCTTTTGAAATGATAGCCAGCTTTAGGGGGAATAAACAATTTGCGTAAAAAGTCCACACTCACCGCTGTGGCAAAACGTGAAGAGACTCTACCAAACCACTCAATCAGCCTGGTAAGGAGAAGGTAGAGAAACAACATATCACCGGCAGGCCAACGTGGCACAAAAAGCCAGGAACGGTTTACCAGTACGGCTCCAATTGCTGATACAACCAGCACAGGCCAGATAGAACTCCACAGCGCGCCTATGCTCAAGGATTTGCCAAGAGTTACAGGATAGAACGTTACCAACAGCAGCGGACTGATAATGACGATGCCAACCAGAGTTCCCCAGGCAAGAAATGTAGCCGCGCCGGGTGGTTGATGAGCATGAGGGGAATGTTTAAAGCGCTGCCAGCAGAAGCGAAACATCAGTCCCGCGGTTAGAAGACTGTTTATGGCCAGTAGAACTGCCAGTCCGGTTAGTGCCTTAACACTTATCGATGCCGACAGCCCAACCTTCATCATTGTTTTAGCCACTTCCCCACTGGTCAGAGCAAAACCGGCAAGACTCAAGGGAGGTACCAACAGCAGGAAAGTTGTCAGCCACCTGCGTAGCCCAGGGGACACATCGTTTCGATTTATACTGACACTGAGAAAAAGTGCACCCTTGCAAAAACAGTGGTGCGTGGCAAATACAAGGATACAGGGTATCACCACTGTTGCGGAGTCTGGCTCTACCAATATCACTCCAACCGCCATGGTCATAAGTCCCATTTTACTTATGCTAGAATAGGCAAGCAAAGCTTTGGAATTTGCTTGCATACAGCCATAGAGAGCCGCAGCGATAAAGGCAAGCGCGCCAATTCCTATATATATTGCACCCCAGCCGGGTAAGGCAGCATCACCGATTGGCAGAAAACGCAGCCAGCCTATCAGCCCAGCCTTTATCATCGCACCGGAGAGAACGGCACTGGCCGGAGTTGGTGCCGCCGGATGTGCCAGAGGCAACCAGACGTGAAGAGGCAAGGCTCCTGCCTTTATGCCAAACCCCAGAAATAGTGCACCAAAGAACAGTGCTCCCCGTCCCTGGCTTACCCAATCTTCACCGAATTGAGCAAATGAAGTTGTTCCGGCAAGAGTGCCTACCCCGGCCATACCGGAAAATATCAGTACTTCACCAATGATCACCAGAACAATATATACCTTGCCGGCATAACGAGCCTCAGGAGTCCGCTCGTGAATGACAAGACCATAGGAGGCAAAACTCATCAGCGCGAAAAAGAGATAGAATCCGACCATGTCCTGGGCAAGAATCAGACCGAAATTCCCACTCATTGCCAACAGAAAATAAACACCAAAAGAGCTTCGCCGCGTAGTGATATAGCCCTTGGCATGCCAGGCCGCGAGGATCCAGATCACCGTTGTAAGAAAGAGAAATCCCATGCCCACTTGATCAAGCCCGAAACGTGTACCAAGCAGGAGCACCGGAACTTCGACCGAGCTTCCGACAGGAACCAAAAACACTGCGGCAAGCCCTGGAAAACCAGCAAAAACAAGGGCTTTCCAGGTCAAACGGGGAGCGATGATGGCGGTCGCAGCAAGTAGTAGCGGCATCAGCCAGCTCAGAATAAGCAGAACACTATGTATCATAAGCCATACTCCCTCGCGGTGATAACCTCTGCCCAGAACAACGGACTGGCGGGAGATCCGGCAAAAAGTCCAGCCAATAAGGCAAGGAGGCAGGTAATGAGCGGCGGCCAGAGAAGACCGGGGTGAATTTCGCTTAATCGCCAGCTTATTGCTGTCGTATCTTTATCATCGGTCTGGGCAAACCAGGCACGGTAGAGGATAGGAAGGAAATATGCACCATTGAGCAGACTGCTGGCAACAAGCACAAGAATCACCCACGACTGCCCCGCTTCAACGAAACCACTACCGAGATACCATTTGCTGACAAATCCGGCCATGGGCGGCACCCCTATCATGCCAAGAGCGGCAAGTGTAAAAGACAGGGTGGTCCAGGGCATGCGTCTACCGACTCCATCCATCTCGCTGACCCTGTGGATATGCAATTTCTCTGCATAATTGCCTGCACAGAAAAACAGGGTAATTTTCATAAGGCCCTGATGGACAAGGTGCACTATCCCCCCGGTTGTAGCGATGGGTCCAAGAATAGAAATGCCAAGAGCGATGTAGGAGACCTGACTGACCGTGGAAAAAGCAAGTCTTCGTTTGAGATCATCTTGGAAGAGTGCCCGCAGAGAACCGTAAATGATCGTCACCGTTGCCAACACCGCCAGAAAAGGCATGACCGACAACTGGCCGCAGAGCTCGAGGCCATAAAGATCGTAGACTACCCTGACCAGACCGAAAGCACCGGCCTTGACCACCGCCACTGCATGCAGCAGAGCACTTACTGGGGCGGGAGCAACCATGGCACTAGGCAGCCAGCCATGCAGCGGCACCATTGCTGCTTTTACACCCAAGCCTGCTATGAGCAGACCAAATATAATTTTCAGCTGCAGCTGATACTGATCAGCAACATGGGCGAGACTGCCTCGTTCGGCAAAATCAACAGGACCCGCCAGGGAGTTAAGCCAGACAAAAGCGACGAGGACAAGCGCGCCACCAAGCAGGGTGTAAGCAAGATAGGTTCGACCAGCTTGCAGCGCATCTGTTGTTCCCCGATGAATCACCAGCGGATAGGTTGACAGGGTCAAAAGCTCATACCAGATGATAAAGGTAATCAAGTTGCCGGCCAGGGCAATTCCAGTGGTGGCACTGACACAAAAGCTGAAGAATCCGAAAAACCTGCTTCTGTTTGGGCTGTCTTCCAGATAGCCAATGGCATAAATAGTGGTCACCAGCCAGAGAACCGATGAAAGGGCAGCGAAAAGCAGGGAAAGTGGATCAGCATGGAGAACAAATTCGACATCGCCGAACATCGGCAGGCGAAATTCATAGAATCTGTTCTGATACACCCCCAGCACCATGAAATGCACTAGGATGACTTTAACCACAGCACCTGCAATATTTAGAAATGTCCTCAGGGAGCGCTGTTCTTCTCGCAGGAAGAAGATGATGACCCCGACGACCATCGAAATCAATGGAACTATGAGCGGCAGCCAAAAATCGAATACTCTCATGGCAAGGCTCCAAAGGGACTACCGACAGCAAGCAGACTAAAGGGGAGCTGGGAAAAGACTCCGAGCAGCAGTGGAAGCACGGCAAGGATCATGGTCGTCAAGGTGAGCTGTAGCGGTGCCGGAACTGGTGGCCTGGAATCTTCTGAAGTCTGCAGAGCTATGCCCAGAACACGGAAAATATAGCCCGCCGCAAGCAGACTGCCGGCTATGAGAATTAACACCAACAGCCACTGTCCGGAATTAATCATTGCCTGAAGCATTAGCCACTTGCCGATAAACCCGCCGCTAGGGGGGAGTCCGATCAGGTTCACTCCCGCCATACCGAAGGCCATGAACACCATGGGCCAGTGTTGAGCAGCACCGGAAAGCTGGGCTATGCGATCATGCTTTACCACGTTTATCAGAGTACCCGCGGCAAGGAAGGCTGCCGTTTTCGCGCAGGCGTGACAGATAACAAAGTAGAGTACGCCGTACCAGACCATGGCTGCCAGGTCAGAACCGGATACAACAACGGGAAGAGCCAGAAAAACATAGCCAAGTTGGGCAACGGTTGAATAGGCAACCACCATCTTTACCCGCTCCTGGATAAGGGCATGTACCGACCCCCACAACACCGCTAATCCACCGAGAACACCAAGGAGCAAGGTTAATGGTGTGTGCATGAGCGGGGCAAAGACAGTGAACCCAAGACGGATAATCATATAGGCCGAGGCTGTCACCACCAGCCCTGAAAGCAACGCACTCACCGGGGTTGGGGCGCTGGCATGAGCTGGAGGAAGCCAGAAATGCAAGGGAAACAAGGCTGTCTTGATCATCAAACCAATGAATATGAGCACAGCGGCCAGTATGTAAGGGCCGTCAATTCCGGCTAATTCTGCAAGAAGTTGGATGTCAAGAGTACCATGAGATGTATAGAGTATCGCCACTCCAAAGAGATAGGACAACGATCCCAAAAAGGCAATGACCAGGTAATTCAGAGCGGCCTTAAGAGATTCGTGCGTTCTTGGCAGAGCAACCATCGCCACTGCAGCGAGATTGATGATCTCAAGGGTAACATAGAGATTGAAGACATCTCCGGAAAGGAACAAACCGTTGAGGGCGGCCCAGACAAGAAACCAGAGCGGCCAGAAAAAAGTCAGTCTGCCGCTTCGTGCTTTCACCCCGAAATAGGCCTCTGCAAAAAAGGTGATGCATACAGCGATGATGGCAGTGGTGAGAAGCAGCAATGCACTCAAACCGTCCAGATAAAGGCGAATGCCTAACGGCGCTTCCCAGCCACTGAGGACGATGTTGAGAACATCCCGGCTATGACCTGTTTGATACGCTATAAGACAGGTAGAGCCAAGTACTGTCAATCCCGCAATTTGGCAAACCACGCGGCGCATCATGTCACCGCAGAAAAGAGTAAAAATAGATGCCAGGATGGGCACAAGAACTACTGTGATAACCAGATGGGCAGTCACTATTCTTCTTCCCCGCTATCATTGTCGCCTGGGGAAACATAGCGTAACACGCCGATTAGATAAATCATGAGGGCTGTTGCGCTGGCACCGATGACGATACCGGTGAGCACAAGACCATGAGGAACAGGGTCTGGAAGAGCACTCTCCCCCTTATACGCCTGGGCTACGATGAACAGGAAAATGCCTGAAGCGGTGATATTTAAAGCAAGTGCTCGACGAATCAGAGAACTGCGAAAAATAAGACCGCAAATACCCATAAGAAACAACAGGAATCCAGTAATAGAGTAGAGCAAAGCCACGGTCATGGGTTATCCTCTTCTCCTGAATAAAATATTGCGGGTGAAATCAGTTTCCTTTCCACACTGGCATAAAGTCCGGTCAACGTCAGCCCAATCGACAAAGTAGACGCGGTTTCCACGGTGAGGATTGCGTGTTTGGCAAGATGTGAAGGCCATTGGAGAAAATCAAATCCGTAAAGCATGGCCAAAATACCAAGAATGCAGAAGCTGAAAAAACCGGCTACAAGACTCAGCCTGGCAACAAGGCCTCGCATATCAAGCAGCATCGCTGGCCGTGACAGATGCAGAAGAATCCCGGCTCCACCAAGCATCGCTCCGGCCTGAAAAGCGCCGCCCGGCCGAAATGCGCCAGCCCAAAGCAGATAGCCCGCAGCGAGCACCATGAATGGAACTATTCCTCGAGCATAGGATCGCAGCATGCGATCGTACTGTTCGGTCGAGGTAAACTTGGCCTTCTCGTCAGGCTGTAAAGCGAAAACACTTAACATCACCAGATAAAGCACACCTATTTCAAGAAAGGTATCGTAGGCCCTGTAGTTAAGAATAACAGCAGTAACAGGGTTGCTTACCCCGGTTAAATGAAGAGACTCATAAACGGGTTCCACCAGCCCTTTCCCCGGTGTTTTCCAGGCGCTAAACACCCCCAGTGCGCCCAGATAAACTATAAATACGATCAGAAGAAGGCCACTGATTATCGTAACAGAATTCAAGCGTAGACGTTGGGTAGCCAGCGACACATCTTTTTCTCCCTGCTTCCGCAAGGCAACGAGGAACAGGACGCCAATGACGCCGGCACCAAGTGCAGCTTCAGCGAGAGCCAGATCGGGTGCGTCCAAACGGGTCCAGGAAAGCGCCATCACCAGTCCGAAAACGATGAATATGATAACTCCTCGAAATGGATTGGCATCTCCTAAAACTCCCAAAGCCAGAGACAAAATGAGCAGGCAAAGAAGTATATCGCTGGGTGTTGCGGCAGCCATAATCACTTCACCTCGTTGCTCTTGTCTTGATGATGAGCATATTGTGCTATCAGATACCCGTTGAGCGCGGAAGCGTAGAGAATGAGTAGATATACGACAATGAGTTTGAGCAATAGTACACTCCAGCCCACCTGCAAAGCCACAGCGAAAATAATAAAGCCGAGACCAAGATTATCCGCCTTGGTGATAGCGTGCAGGCGGCACAAGGTATCGGGGAATCTCCAAAGAGCGAGAATACCGGCGATGAAGAAGAATAACCCTACTATCAACAAACCGCCGGAGACAAGATTAATGATGATCTGAATCATGCCCCTCCTCATCTCCGCCATTTTTGAAATAGACAAAAGCAACCGTTATAACAGTTGCGAGCAGGGCAAATAGCAGACTTACATCGAAAAGATATGATTTTCCGGAAAGTTGTCCTTTCAACAAAAGCCAGCCAATTGATACGGTTGCCAGAAATTGGGTCACCATTATTTTTTCCGAACGACTTTTTACTCTGAATATCATGGCAAGACCGACCACCAGGATCAGCAGGAGTATTGCCGATGCTACCTGCATGAGGAGTCCCATCAGCTGCTCCCTCCAGGTTTGCCGGCAACTCCGAATACAGCTCCAACTCGAGTTTCAAGATGCTGTAGATCTTCCACGACCGGTTGTCGTTCATCCAGTGCATGGACAACCACCCGTTCACCCTGCATCTGCACACTCAGCGTTCCCGGCATGAGGGTTATGCTGTTAACAAACAGGCGGCGTGGTGCTCCGTCTGGCAGGCTCATCGAATAGTTCAGTAAAACCGGTCGCAGTCCCATATCCACCCGCAATGCTCGGATGGCCACATCAAAGCCGCTAACAACCGACTTCCAGAGAAAAAAAGGAATGAAAAAAATGATGCCGGTAAACGACATTGATAAGCGTGAACCCTCTTCTTTATCACTGGCAACTAAAACCACCACGAGGATGATTACGGGAAAGCCAAAAATCCAGCTCTCTAAACTCGCCTCTGTCAAGATCAGCCAGACAACTGCCAGCACTATCAAATGGACCAGTGAACGAATTGACAGGGAATTACGTAGGTATCGTTGCATGATATTTTCCTGAAAAAATTCACGATTCACAAATTGTCTCTCCTGACGCGAAATTTAACCATATTACCGGCAAAGTCTATTTTTCCCTGCAATCAACCCTTGGAAAATAATCTCGAACACGTTGGAATGAACGAACTATACTGACCATAAAAAACTGAATTTATTTGGTAAAGTGCCTCATAACCAACTTTTAGCTTGAATGTCGTGAAATGCCCACTTATCCCCTACTCTTAATTGACTATATTTTTGGGGATAAACACCTACTATAATCAATCAAAGTTCAAAGAGACAAGGTGATAGCGTTTCCTGCTCGTATAGATGGATAAAACTCTTATCTTCTTCCGTCTTGTTAAAATAATAAAGATTCCAGCCTTTTTTACCGATTCATTCAAGAAAGGCAGGTGAATCAACCTCACCTGCTTACTTGAAAACCACTGGCAAGAGACTGTTTGAATGCACTTTTACACCGGTACCGGTATTTAGTAAAGGGCACGATGCTGATCGCCGTTAGCTCCACCGACGTTGATAGTATCTTGTAATTCTTGTTTTTTATGGCGTACCTAACAAAAAAATTTGCAAACGGATTTTAACGCAGCTAGAATGAATTGTTTTTTGACAATCGAAGTCTGGCAATATTAACATCACTGGAGGGTTGTAGCTCAATTGTTTGGGTAATACAAAAATTATCATGACCAATTCTTACAAAATAGTGTTTAAGGGAGAGTTGCTTGAGGGATTCGAAAACGAGAACGTTATCGCGAATCTTGTTGCTATTTCCAAGATGGATAAAGCCAGGGCTGAGAAATTGCTGCAGGTCCAAAAACCAACGATTCTGAAAAAAGGTTTAGATAAAGCTGCAGCGGAAAAGCTTGCCAAAGCTTTAACCAAAGCAGGTTTGCAGGTCAGTGTAGTGTCATATGACACAACAGCAAAAAAGAACAAACCTGCATCCGAAGGTGTACACCACCCTCCAAAGGTGCAAGCAGCTCCAAAAGAAGTGGAAAAAGCTGAAAATCCTTATGCTGCCCCAAGCGCCGATCTTGGCGTGAAAAAAGAAGTTGGTGGTGACTGGCTGGATACCCCTCAAAAGGTCTCCGCCTCGAAAGGATGGAAATGGATAAGCTCTGCGGCAAAATTATTCTTTGGCGCGCCCCTCAAATGGTTGGCCATGGGTATTATTGCCGCGGTTATTTCATTTCCTGTACTGCTTATTCCCGTGATTGGTTCACTGATTTACTATATTCCTGTCATGATTTTTGCCGGTGGCTTCATGATTGCAGCCCAGCAGCAGATGGAAGGAAACTCTCTGGAGATTAAATATATTTTCAGCGGCTTTAGTCAAAACAGAAACCAGCTTGCGCTTGTTGGCCTACTCTATGTTATAGGCATGTTTGTTATTGGTCTGGTATCGGCAATCATGTTTCTCGTCACTTTTGGATCAGGCTTTTTACCGCTACTTATGGGTGAGGCGCCTGACCCGGAAATTATGGCCGGATCTCTTGATAATATGATGACATTTGTGATCATCATTCTGGTGGCTACGGGACTAACTATCCCTATGGTAATGGCACTCTGGTTTTCCGCACCACTGGTTTCGCTCGGCAACAGGAAAGCTCTCCAAGCCCTCAAACAAAGTTTTCAGGCCTGTGTCAAAAATATTCTGCCGTTTCTCGTATACGGTCTAGCATTTCTGGTCATTGGAGTAATATTTATGGCAGCCTTTAGTGCCCTCATGGGTATTTTCACCTATCTCATGGCCGACGGCGGATCGATGCTTTTATTTTTCCTTCCTGTCGTTTTCATGATGTTTCTAGGGTTGCCGCTTATATTGATAAGCGGTCTTTCCGTGTATGTCGGTTTTCTAGACATTTTCTCAAACTCCACCGCCCACTAATTTTACCTGACATCCCCCTTTTAGGGATTGGCTATTTGAGAAATTTTGTCTACTCAAAGCGATACACGATACAACTATCAAACCCCCGAAGGCGTGCAACTGGCTCTTTCTCTGGCCGGACCAATGGTGCGTGGAGCGGCTTGGCTCATTGACTTTGTTATTCGGGTCATCTGCTATCTTATCGCGGCATTCCTGCTGGAACTATTTGGCGGGTTTGGTACTGGTCTCATGCTCATCATTCTGTTTATCATCGAGTGGTTCTATCCGGTCATCTTTGAGGTTCGCAATGGCATGACCCCTGGAAAACAGGCGATGGGAATAAGGGTTGTTCATGACGACGGTACGCCGGTTTTCTGGTCATCCTCACTACTACGAAACCTCATTCGCAGTGTGGATTTTTTTCCATTCTTCAATATTACCGGTTTCGTCACCATGCTGTTGAACTCCCGTTTCAAACGGCTGGGTGATCTCGCTGCTGGAACTGTCGTGGTCTATACCAGGGAAGATGACCATCAATTTTCCATACCTGATTATCCGGCTCAGCCCCCGCCACTTCCTCTAAAACTTGATGAACAACGACTAATTCTCGATTTTTGCGAAAGAGCCGACAACCTCTCAACTTCCCGTCGCCACGAATTGGCAACCATTTTAGTAGAATTCACCGAGGCGAAGTTGCCGGAAAACGGACTTCTTTCCTACGGAAACTGGTTTTTAAAAGGAAAAAGCAACAATGAATCAAAACCAGTTTGAGGAAGCATATCAAGAGCATTGGCAGGAATTCGGTCGTCTGCTCGATGAGCTGGAGTCCAAGGACACTGCCAAAAAAACCTCTGGAATTTCATTGACGGAATTTCCGGCACGCTACCGAAAAATCTGCAACCACTATAGCCTGTCCCAAGCCAGACACTACAGGCCGGCTCTGGTCGACAAACTTCACGACCTGGTGCTACGCGGCCATTTGCAACTCTACCGTAAGAAAACCAACATTTTCTGGTCAATTGTTCATTTTATTGCCGTGGATTTTCCTCGGACTCTACGCAAGAAAGCGTTTTTTTTCTGGCTTTCCTGCCTGTTTTTTTGCGTTCCCGGCCTTATCGCCGGTCTGGCAGCGCACAATGATCCTGTGCTCATTTACACCATTATGGATGAACATCAGGTAGCTGATATGGAATCAATGTACAATCCGGGGAACGAAAAAATAGGCCGTTCATTTGAGCGTACTGAAGAAGACGATCTCACCATGTTCGGTTTTTATATTCTCAACAACATATCCATTGGCTTTCGCACCTTTTCCGGCGGTATCGTCTTTGGCATTGGTTCGATTTTCTTCCTGTTTTTTAATGGGGTAATGCTTGGTGGTGTTGCCGGACATCTGTCGCATCCACCGTTTTCCACCACCTTCTGGCAGTTTGTCTGCGGTCATGGTTCTTTTGAGTTGACTGCCATCGTCATCTGTGGAGCTGCCGGTTTGCTTTTGGGGTATAGTCTGCTGGTTCCAGGCAGATACAGACGGAGAGATGCCCTGCGAATGACCGCACCGGTTGCTCTCAAACTCGTAATGGGCGGTGCTCTTATGCTGGTAGTTGCCGCTTTTATCGAAGCCTTCTGGTCTTCATCCGGTTTTTCTGCCAATGTAAAGTTCTCGGTCGCTGCGGTTTTATGGAGCATGGTTGCGCTCTACCTCTTCTTAGCTGGAAGGAGAAGCCGTGAATCTTGAGAGGCTTACCGTCGAAATACGTCCACGAACTCCCTGGGAGGCCATTGATCTTGGCTTTATCATTGCCCGCCGTTGGTATTGGAGATTGTGGTATCTCTGGCTGGTCGGCGCGGTCCCTGCTCTTCTTCTCTTTTTAGTAGTCACCACTTTACTGCCCCTCTCAGTAGCAAAATGGTGTTTGATCCTGTTTTGGGTTGGCAAACCGCTGTATGAGCCGCCGCTGCTCATCTGGCTAAGCAAGGCTCTTTTCGGGGATAGGCAGCCTTATCACCAAATATTGCAAGAATTTAAGAAAATAATGACTGTCAAACGGTTCTGTTACATTCTTGCTATGCGCCTGAGCTTGAGCCGTTCTTTTTCAATGCCTGTCCTATTACTGGAAGGACTCGAAGGAAAAAAAGGCCGGCAACGACTAAGCATATTGCAGGATGGGTATGAACCGGCTTTTCTGAGCTTCGCCTCTTTTTTTATTGAGCTCATTCTGACGTTCACGATTATGAGCCTGCTTTATTATCTTGTTCCGGAAAGCCTCCGCTGGATTGATTTTGGCGATTTCATTTTTACCATCGACAGCTGGATGATCCTTGGTGCCTATGTGTTGAGTTGTTCCATTTTTGCGCCGTTATACATCTGCTCAGGATTTATGCTCTATATCTCCCGGCGTGTCCAGTTGGAAGCCTGGGATATAGAAATAGGTTTCAAGCGCATTCGCCAACGCCTTTTTAAGCGTAAAAACGGCCTCAAACATACTGTGATAACTCTTTTTCTGGTCATGACCATTTTCTCTGGTTTTGGCACGCATTCCGATGCATATGCTAAAATTTCAGATCCTGAAAAGGCAAAAGAAATCATCGGAGAAGTGCTTGCTGACCGTAAGTTTGGTGAAGAAGTAACCCGCTACCATTGGGTTCCAAAAGACAGAGAAGAAAAGGTCGTAGATTCCACCTGGGCCGAAGCCTGGCAGGAGCTGCTTGAGTCAATAGCCCAACTTTTCGAGAATATCGGGCCAATTATCGGCAAATATGGGAAAATAGCCCTGCTATGCTTTGCCGGCATAGTGATCATCATTCTGCTGCTGAAACACACCCACATCCGACGTTGGCTCAACGCCGGTCTCGCTGCAGGAAAGAACGGTCATAAACCAGTGGAGGTTTTATTCGGTATGGATCTGCGGCCGGAAAGCCTCCCTGACGACCTGGGTAAGGCCTGCCTTGAGTTATTGAATTCAGGGTGGAAACGCGAAGCGATGAGTTTGCTCTACCGGGGCACACTCTCGCGTCTTGTTAACGACCATGGCTTGGATATTCTGGCTTCTTTCACGGAAAATGAATGTTGCCAAGAAGTTCGTAGCCGCAGGCCGACAGTCGAAGCGAACTTTTTTGATAATCTCACCTCTCTATGGATAATTACGGCATATGGCCATCGCGACCCGGATGGTAACCACTGCTCAGATTTGGTGGACAATTGGCAAAGTATCTATGGAGCAAAGTCATGACTGTTAAATCCATAGTTCAAAATGTTAGATCGCCATGGCTGATACTGCCCGTTTTTGTCATTGTTGTCGTAGTCACAGCAACGGCTTGGTTTTTCTATAAATTTGAAAAAGAAGATTACACCATCAACACTGGCAGTTCACCCCAGGCAAGGAGAAACCCTCTTCTTGCCGCCCAGGAATATCTGAACCAATCCGGATTTCACAGCAAGAGTTCAGCAGGCCTTGATCTGCTTGCTGAATTACCGCCGCCAACCGATGCTCTGTTGATCCGACAATTACCCAGTGGTCTAAGCGATACGATTACTACAAATCTGCTCAACTGGGTGGAGCAAGGTGGGCATTTAGTTGTGGTGCCAAATGTCTATGCCCTGGAGAGCGATCATCCTGGCAAGAATACTCTTTTTGAGCAACTTGGTGTAGAAGTGCTTGAGTGGAAAAAAACCGATTGCGGCTGCCCAGAAACGGACGACGAACAAACCACTTCGCCTTCTCCAGATAACCAGGAAGCGGTAGCGAAAAGCGCAAATAATCAGCAGGATGCAGATACTGAAGATCCTGGCTCGACCGGTGATCCCGGACTGCGAAAACGGCTGATTATTACTGATCTCGAGAAATCCAGAGTGCACCTGGAGACCTTTCAACCTCGACTGCTAAGAGATGTCAATGCAGCTGCCATTTTCAGTATACATGGCTCATATTTTATCGTTCATGAAAATGAGCCCAAGGAGGATCTGACCCAGAATGAATATATCGTACGGGAAGGTTCCTGGCTTCTTCAATTTGAGCGGGGTGGTGGCAGGGTTACGGTAATGAGTGAAATGGGTATTTTCTCCAACCAGAGAATCGGAGATTATGATCATGCTTTTTTTCTTTCCTGGTTGGTTGATGAAGACGCCACGATCTGGCTGCAATATTCCACCGAGGTGAGCTCTTTTCTTACAATTCTATGGCAAAAAGCACCTCTGTTCTGGTTGAGCGTGATGATACTTGTGGTGTTTTTGATCTGGCGGCAACAAATGCAGAGTGGACCACAGTTACAGCTCACTGAAGATCACCGGCAGAATATCATGCACCATATTGATGCAACAGCTCAGTTTAACTGGAGAACCGCGAATCTTTCCACAATGGTTGAGAATAATCGAAAAACGATATGGAATGAATTACTTAGCAGAAAACTGGGAATTCTTACAGGCCGCCAGAAAACCGATGTTACCATCTCAAGATTGGTTCAGAAAACCGGTATGACGGAAGAACAACTGCAGGCCACATTTCAGCAAACTGTGGCAACAGAGCAGGATATAATTCGAACAACTGAATACTTACAACATATAATTACACTCATTTCAGGTGGAGAGAAAAGAAAAAAATGACAATTGACAAAGCTGAACTAACAATGAACATCAAGGATGGCACAGCCAGGATTCGCGCACTTGAGCAGGAAATCAAGAAGAGTGTAATTGGGCAGGATCGCGTGGTGAGAGAAATGATCATTGGTCTGCTTGGCGGCGGCCACATTCTCATTGAAGGAGTTCCCGGTCTGGGCAAAACCCTGCTTGCCCGCACCATGGCAAAAGCAGCAGGCTCTCAGTTTAATCGTATTCAGTTCACCCCCGATCTTATGCCCAGCGATATAACCGGGCACAGTATGTTTGATATGCAGGATAATGTCTTTAAGATCCGCAGAGGACCAATTTTTTGCCATATCCTTTTGGCCGACGAAATAAACCGAGCACCAGCAAAAACCCAATCCGCACTCCTTGAAGCAATGCAGGAACAGCAGGTTACCATCGAAGGAAAATCGCTGAAACTTGCTCATCCCTTTCTGGTAATGGCGACCCAGAATCCCATCGAACAGGAAGGAACATACCCCCTTCCTCAGGCTCAAACCGACCGGTTCATGTTTAAAATATACATAAACTATCCAGACAACGAGCAAGAAATTGACATTGTACAGAGCGTTACCAGCAATTCGGTGGGAGACGGTCTCGACACAGACAAGGCGGCATCTATACTCAGCCCTGGTGAAATCATTGCCCTGCAGCAGCTTATGCCGACGATGACAGCAGATGAACAAATAGTAAATTATGTTGTTGCGATAGTTCGAGCCACCAGAAGCTGGAACGGTATCGATTATGGCGCCGGTCCGCGCGGGGCCATCAACCTGCTTCGGGCAGCCAGAGGGAGTGCCTTATTGAGCGGCCGTGATTTTATTACCCCTGACGATGTCAAGGATATTGCCCTGCCCGTCCTGCGCCATCGGATCAAACTCTCAGCCGATATGGAAATTGAAGGATATACCGCAGATATGATTCTCACAGAGCTGCTTGATACTGTCAAAGCTCCACGGCTGTAGGAAAGAATGATTTTTCCATCCTCACTGCATATTGTGCTCTGGTGTCTTTTGCTCACCCTCGGACTTGTTGCCGGAAAGTTTCCCGGGCTAATCGATGCCTGGTTAACCGCAGTTGGACTGGTAGGCGGTTTGGCCGCTTATGATGGCTGGAAAAGCAGGCAAAAGCCGGCCTTGAATGTGAACCGCAAGGTCCATACTAATCTGCCGGTTACAGCCTGGAGCAAAGTAAGCCTTGAGGTTGGCAGTTCAGATATACAATCTCTGACCATGCGGCTTCATGACCATTGTGGAAAAAACATGGATACCCGTGGACAACCCTCACATTTTGACTTGCTCCCAGGTGGTAAGGCGACCGTCTGCTATGAAGTCTATCCTCGCAAACGGGGTCACTATATTTTCACAGGAGCTGACATTATCGTTAACAGCCCTTTTCGACTCTGGCAAAAAAAATGGTTTTTCGAAAATTCAAGTGAAGTCAGAGTGTTTCCCAACTTCAGAGAAATTGCCCGGTATGCGATCCTGGCAACCAATCATCATCTCAGTATGATGGGAATCAAAAAACTGATCAGAAGAGGTGAAGTCAATGAATTTCACCAATTGCGTGAATATCGTCAGGGCGATGAACTTCAGAAGATAGATTGGAAGGCAACCTCACGGTATAGAAGACTTATTTCTAAAGATTACCAGGATGAACGGGATCAACAGATTGTTTTTGTGCTCGACAGCGGCAGACGAATGAGCCACAGCGAGGCAGGTAAAAGCCTTCTCGATCAGGCATTAAACTCCATATTGTTGCTGGCATATGTGGCCGCACGCCAGGGTGACGGAGTGGGACTTTACTCTTTTGGGGGCACCGAAAAGTGGTTACCGCCGCGCAAACAGGAGGATTCGGTCCGCTCCCTATTATTGGGTATGTATGACATCGAAACTTCATTGCAGGCCGCCGATTACCTGCGTGCCGCGGAAGACGTATTGACCTTGCAGAACCGCCGCTCGCTCATGGTGGTAATTACCAACTCCAGAGCTGAAGATCATGAAGACCTAATGAGAATGACCAGACAGCTGCGTACCAAGCACCTGGTCGTCATTGCCGATCTTCGTGAGCAGATTCTTGAAGATACGCTGCATACTGGCATATCCGGGCTTGAAGATGCGCTGAGATACCAGGGCTTGCTGCATTACCTCGATGAACGGCGGAATATGCTTACCAAACTCAAGCACCTTGGAGTGCTTACCCTTGATGTCACGGCAGACAGGTTGCCTGCTGCACTCGTCAACACCTATCTTGATATCAAGAGCTCGGCCAAGCTATAAAAAACATCATGATTAAAAGGGTGAAAGCTGAACATCTATTTCAAAATGCTCATCACATTTACTCGGAGTCGACTATGGGTAGGTGGAGAAAAACCACTAATAATAGTACCAGATAGTCTGATATTCCTCGAGATTCTCCTGGTCTTGGCGCAGGCGTTCAAGGTAGTCATGGATGGCAACTTCGGTGTTGACGTAGGTGTCAATTAAGGCGAGCTTTTTCTCCCATGGATGGAATTCATATATACGCCTGCCATCTGGCAGAATGGCAATCAAATCACGATGTTCCGAGGCACGCAGATAATTCTTGCCAAGTCGCGGAACATTAAAGACAACTTCGTCTGTTCGAACGGTACCAGGCAGCAGGCGGGCCTCTTCATGCTGTTCCTGGAGCAACCTGGCAATCGGTACCCGGTAGAGATCCGTCTCCTCCTTACCTTTGGTATTGAATGTGTAGTAGGGAGTAACTCCAATGAGGCGCAATTGCTGGCGTAACGCTGCTGTCTCAAAGCGGCGGGAATTGTAGTAGGTGTACACCAATTGATTGTACACCGCCAAGCCAAAAAGCCTGAATTTCTGCACTGCAGCCATTGTTTCAGGAGTTATCTCGGTAAGATGCTCGAAGTGAGTAACCATGATGATCTCCCGCCGTCCCGGGATATGGTAGCGCGAGATCGTCCGCACCAGCGTATCGGTAATACGTTGCGGCAAAGTTACAAGTGTCCGGGAGCCTATCCTTATTCGTACCACATGAGGAATAGCGGCAAGCCTGTTCAGCAGTTCATCAAGCAGTTCATCGGTTAGAAGCAAAGGGTCACCCCCGGTTATCAAGACTTCAGAAATTTCCTCGGTCTGTTCAATCCAGCGTATGGCCTTTTCTAATTTTTCCGGCTGGAGAGCGGCTTGCTCGGAATAGACATCTTCGATCTGCCAATTGCGTTGACAATATACACAGATTTGCGGACAGGTAAGCACTGGCTTGAGAATCACTATATTGGGGTATCGCCTGGTTATGCCCTCTATTGGTGTCGTATCACGTTCAAGCATGAAATCCATTGAGCAGGAACCAGACTTTTTGTTGCTCCTCATTTTCTGGACGTAATCCGGAGGCGGCAGTACCTGAGCTCGAATGGCACGGTCATAATCCCCATTATCCCGATCATTAAAAAGTGACAGATAGTACGGTGTAATACCAAATGGAATCCGATTTTTACGGGCCTGAACGATTGCCTCAATCTCGGCGTCGGTCAGATCAACCAGCTCTCGCATAGCTTCAATATCTCTTACAATATTGGAGGTCTGCCACTGCCAGTCGTTCCACTCCAGGTCCGTTATATTAAAATATGTTTGTATGCGCTGCCTATTTGTACTGCGAATGGCGATAAGCTGGTCGCTCAAGCCGTTGGCGTAACGCTCCATGGAAGCCGTTGTTGTGCGGGCCATCTCGGAAAGATAAGCTGAGCGGGCAACTGCTGCCTGGTGCCCTTCGAGGTTCTGAAAGTCGGGTGGCTCATCTGAATATATTCCTGCTTTGCCGCTCACCCCTTTGATCAGGTGTTCAATCTCGGCAATGAATCCCTCACTGAGTTCGGGATAGCCGGTATGTTTTTTGTCATTGAGTAGAATATCGAGATAGGTCAGTACGCTAAAGCTGGCAAGGCCTTCACTGCGCCTGCTAAGAATAGAGCGAAATACCCAGACAGCGTCACGGCAGAGAATCCATTCTAGCGGCGGTATCGACTTGGCATGATCGAATATGGCTGAAAGGATCGTAGCCAGATACACTTGCAGCTCTTGCCGTTTTTCTTCTAATGGTATGGATTTTATCAGAATGGCCTCGATCTCTGGATTTTTAGCAACGGCAGCTTTCAGTCTTTGCAGGAGTTTTACATCCATCCAGATATCCTTTAACTTAGTTTTGTAACGTATTTATTTTATGACGTGGGCAATTAGGGATGAATGTCGCCGACCTGTCTCACCCAACATTCGTGGTTTGACATAATACATGAGAGTGGCGCTCATTTTTTGGACTATCTATCAATATACCAGATTGGTTGCTGGAAACAAGTAGCCTTTCTAACTGCCCATCTGCAAATAATTGATATTTCAGCGACATACAGCAGAAAGATATGCTTCTAGAGATAAACAATTGAAAACGAAGAAGAGCTTTATTCAGGTCCACTGGTGAGGTTTTTCTGCAGAAGAAAATTGGGCAGATCCTCCACCCGATCACAGGAGACCTGCTCCATGATCTGCTGCAATTCTTTTTTAAGGATTGCTATGGTGTGGTTACCGCCTCTTTTACCAAGTGCGGCAACGCCATACATGAACGCACGGCCAAGAAAAGTGAATTCGGCGCCGCTGGCGAGGCAATTGGCAATATCCGGCCCTGAACGCATACCACTGTCGATCATGATGGTGAGACGGTTTTTATATTTGGGGGCGATTTCATGAAGAGCAGCAATTGATGACGGGCCGGCATCGAGCTGTCTGCCCCCATGATTGGAAATGATAATCCCATCAACTCCCCACTCTATTGCTTTCTGGGTATCCTCGGTACTGGATATTCCTTTGATCACCAGCTTGCCCTTCCACTTATCACGAATCGATCTGACCCGGTCTTCATCAAGCCTTCCAGAGAAGGTACGATTCATAAACTGGCCAAGATGACGAAGATTCATGCCTTTAGGTATATAGGGCTTGAGCGTTTTGAACTCAGGTTGTCCAGCCACCAGGGTCTGCAATGCCCAGTTGGGATGGGAGATAATCTGCAAAATATTGCGCAGCGTCATCCTCGGAGGGATGGAGAGACCGTTGCGAATTTCTTTGGGTCTGACGCCAAAGGTCGGTGTATCTGCAAGAATGACCAGTACCGGATATCCTGCCTGGGCGACCCTTTCGATAAGCTTATCACGCAACTCTAACTCAGTAGGATGATAGAGTTGAAACCAGGCACTGCCCTCGGTGATCTCGCCAATCTTTTCGATACTGGCTGTTGCCACGGTACTCAGGATGAACGGCAATTGCTGCTCAAATGCTGCTTGTGCCAGAATCTCAGAAGCTCGAGGCCACATCAGCCCCTGCAAGCCAATAGGAGAGATACCAAAGGGTGCTGAATATGTTTTACCAAAAAGCTCTGTGTGCAGCTGAGCCTCCCCGTGGTTTCTCAGATACTGGGGCTTGAGTTGAACCCTGCGGATATCGCTGGTATTTCTGGCTAAATTAACCTCATTGTTGCAGCCGCCATCTAAATACTCAAAGGCAAACTTGGGTATACGCTTTCTTGCCTTTTCTCGCAGCATCGGCACGGAGGGATATTCTGGGTCGATATAGTCTTTCATGGCAAACCTTCAGACTGAGGAAAGAGATACTGTTTTTGTTAACGAAGCTTAAAAACTCCGCGGCCACTTCCCTGATAAAATAGGTCAATGTCAGAAGAAGACAACCTTGCCAACTTTCAAAGAGCTCCTCCATACGCGTTGAGCTCAGGTGGGTCATGTAAAGATCAGCAGGCTCCTGGTCATTCAGGATATTTCCGGTAAGTATTTCCAATAACGACTGGGCATGTATTGTCTCTGGAGTAAGGGGTTGCGTCTTTCCTTTATAGCAATGGCCTCATGAAAATAATTCCACAGACGCTGGTAATGGATTTCACTCTGACAAAGATGTTTTTGAGGTAGTTCCCCCGAGGTTCGCACCTGGCTGCTGAAACCCTCGTCAATGTAAATACTTTGGCAGGAACTTCCATCCCAGTACAGCGCCTGATTTCTGCGAACATCATGCAGGACCCAGGAATAATTCGCCAGTCTCTTTCGAAAATGTTGAGCGCAGTAGCCAATTACATTGTAATCGGGCTCGAATGGAGCGTACTGCAAACCATCCTCAAGAATTCTAAAACGTACAAGTCCATTAAAGCGATGTGCTTCCCGCCTGACTTTTCGGGAAAGCTTGTGAAGAAAATCCACTGAATCGTGGGTATGCCAGTACAACACGCTTTCTCCGTATTGAAGAGATTCACGAACCATGCAATATAAGTGCGTAGCCATCTCATCGTTTTCACTTAAAAAACCATCAATGGCCAAGCTTGCTGCTATACCTTTAAGGCTTTGTAAATACTTAAAAAAGCGCATGGCCTGGCTCTGGTCGGTTTGTACATTATGTACATCTGTGAATAACGAGGATGCATAATGTTGGCTGGGATAGATACCTTCGACTTCATTATTTGATTTGACGGCTATGGCGACGGCAGTGAGCATGCCTTCAAATGAGCCGTCATGAAGATAGGTGATCTGTGTTGGCATATGATTAGAATAGACGGAGTTGAGGACTTTGTCTCGGTCTTTGGTTTTTCGGTTTTTCTATGGTATGCATGGCCTCCACAACTTGCTTAAAGGAGTATGGTGCTTGTACCACCTTTCTGCCGTTTAGCGAGATAAAATATTTGGCTCGCTTTAAAACCAGGCCAATTTTGGTAAGATCCTCCAGACGAATTGTTGTCACCCTCCTCGTCTGCACTATGCGCCTGGCGGAAATTACGCCGATACCAGGAACACGCAGTAGCTCCTCATAGCTGGCCCGATTAATATCCAACGGAAACAGTTCATAATTTCGCAAAGCCCAGGCGGCCTTAGGATCGATACGCTCATCCAGGTTTGGGGCAGCATCGGTGAGTATTTCATGGGCTTGAAAACGGTAAAAGCGCAACAACCAATCAGCCTGATAGAGCCGATGTTCACGCATCAGAGGTGGCCCCCCTACTGGCACCGGCAGGGATGGATCGGTATTAACCGCCATATAGGCAGAATAGTAGACCCTTTTCAAATGCATTTTTTTATAGAGGCCGGCACTTAAATTAAGTATTTGCAGATCGTTTTCCTGAGATGCTCCGACAATAAGCTGTGTTGATTGGCCAGCCGGGCAGAAGCGCAGGCTCTTTTTACCTCTTTTCCGCTCGAGCCGATGCCCCTGGAAGCTCTCGCCTATCTGCTGCATTGGGGTAAATATACTTATTTTGGTCTTTTGCGGTGCCAGACGCAGCAGGGATGACTCTGAAGGTAACTCTATGTTCACGCTCAGTCTGTCGGCCAGGATGCCTGCCTTGTTGACCAATTCCCTTGATGCTCCGGGAATCACTTTTAGATGGATATAGCCATTGAATTGATGCTTTTCCCTTAACAGGCGGCAAACCTCGATCATGTCTGCCATGGTGGCATCGGCTGAGGAATACACTGCCGAACTGAGAAACAGGCCTTCGATATAATTACGCAGATAAAAGTTAATGGTAAGCTCAGCTACTTCGACAGGAGTGAATGTGGCTCGTTCACGATTGTTGGAACGCCGGTTAATACAGTAGCAACAATCGTAAACACAGGCATTGCTTAGCAGAACTTTCAGCAGAGAAATACATCTGCCGTCCGCGGACCAGCTGTGGCAAATACCGCTTTTATGACCATTGCCGATGCCACCGGCAGTAGTACCCCGATCACTGCCACTGGAGGCACAGGATACGTCATACTTCGCAGCATCGGCCAGAATTCTAAGTTTTTCCTCGATTTTCATCACATATCACAACATCAACTCACCACTTAAAATAAGCATGATTCCGGACTTCCCAAGAGTCAGAAGAGCGTAAGTTTTGATTCTCGGAGATAAGTATACTTTCATGGGGTTATCACAGAGTGACTACCCGGAAAAAATATTGACAGCCACCACTGTTTCCACCTAAACAGACAATTCGCAAAGTGCATTAAAGACTTCTGTATTATAGTTGCTCTGTAACACAGGTGATAGTGTTACCGATGAACATTTGCTGCTAAGGCGATAAGACGGAGGAAATGATATATGGAATTAAGTGATGGCGAAAAACTCATTTTGATCATGCTCGGTGACCTCCAACAAGCACAGGGTATTAAAGAGAGCGTCAACCCTGAGCTGATCAAGGCAGCCATTTACTATGATTGTCTGTGGGGATTGAGCTGGGAGTATCCGGGTATTCCATTCAAAGATTGCGCCACGCCAGCAATAGTAACCTGGGTGACCGATATTTTGCAAATGTGGACAGTAATCGAGACAAGCTATGCCAAATTTTCCACCGAAGAAAAACAGCGGGTGGAACGGGAAGCACATCCTTTTGGTGCTAATCCCAGGTTCTGTGGTTTTGAGGCGGAAAGTGAAGCTGAAGAGCTCAAAACACTTACCTTTCTGGTAAATTACCTCAATAGGTTCTTAAACTTCAAGGGCCGGGATTTCACTTCTTCCATACCACTCAGCGGTAGGTACAGAAGGATGCATGAGGTTTATCAACCAATGTTGCCGGGACTCCGAAAAAATCGTCTCAGTGCAGATCAAATTATCGAGATCCTCCTCCAGGTCTCCTCTTCATAAATGCCAAGCAAAAAAAAGAGGCTTTGCAGTTGCAAAGCCTCTCAAGATTACTTTAAATTTTCTATTGTACTTTTGTTTCCTTTACTCCCTTATATCTTTCATAAAGGTCATGGAGACGTTCGCGCAGACGGCGTATTTTTTTGGAGTCTTCCGAGGAAGAAAATCTCGGTTCACTTATTGAATATACACTGTTGTGCAGATCATCAATGTCCCTTTCAATGGCAACGCACCACTCATCAGTGCAGATGGAATCCATTTCATCTGCTTCGATGATGTCTCTTTCCAGTTCGTCCAAGGAAGAGGTTAGATTCTCCATAAACTTTTCATGGTCAAGGGTGAAGTTTTCAACCATATCTTTTTGCTGTAACATAACGTACCTCCGATAATGAAAAGTAAATGAACTAAAAGTGCAATTTAGGATGTGAAATATGACCAGCTAAAAGACTTACTTCATACTGCCTTTACAACACTTGGATAATTCTCTACCGGGCCACCAATTACTCCTATTGCATGACCGTAGTCCATTTACTGTTAGTGTTTTTTTCCACTGAAATTTTATCAGCCAGTGGGAGCGAATCCTCAGAAAGGCTATTTGCCATGAGGAATCTTTATTACCCGACAATGTAATACAGGTGAGAAATTGTGCCATTTTTCAATCGCACAATTATTGCTTATTCTCTGGTTGATGGGAAAAAGCGTAATCTCGTCTAATCGAATCTAGCATTAGAGAGTAATACATGAGCTTTCCGCAGATGTTTTAGACTGGCAACAGAAGACAATTTTACCCAAAATAAAAAAAGCCCCTGTTCTAAAAAACAGAGGCTATCAGAGTTGAGATTTAGAAAAATGCTATTTCTCTGATTTCTCAACCACACCTGTTCCATGACAGGTCGGACATTTCGTATCCGGGGTGCAAACCATTCCATCATCATGTTCTGTACTTTGCCATTCGGGGCTGGTTTCGCAAACCCCTTCGATTACTTTATTTCCCTGGCAAGTAGGACACTGTTCGTTTTTTGTTTCGCTCATAAAACTCTCCTGAAAATTAACTGATTGAATAATGCATTCTGCAATTTTAAGCAAAACACTTCAAAGCTATCTTAACCGATATTTTGAAATTAATCACTTGGCAATAAAAGCCAATAATAATTATTACCTTAGCCTTAAACCAGGAGGAATAGGCTTTAACCCGCATTTCTCATGAACATTGTGTTGACTCTTAAAAAATTATTGAGATTCCAAACTCTAAGCTTCGGTTTTTTTTACTTTTCAAATCAACACAATGTTCACCAAAGGCCAGCCGATCTCACCGAGTCTGCAGCGTTGCCAAAAAGCAAGAGGCATAGGCAACTATAGCCCCTTGCTTCGCGCCTCACATTCGCGGCAACCAAGGCTGGTGAGAAATCCGAGCTTACAACTGATAGACGTTGTTCCTATCTTTGCAAATCTTTTCAAAATAGCTCCATTCAATTAGTTCTATCAAACAATTCCCCTTGACTCTTTTAAATTAATACTGTATCAATACCATATCAATTTAAAACCAATGGAGAAGAATAATGTATGCAATTGATAGAGAAGCGGATCTGCCCATATATATGCAGATTCGAGACAGTATAATCGCAGCAATTCATTCAGATGAGCTTTCACCAGGGGACAAACTTCCCCCGGTGGCGACCCTGGCTAAGGAAATAGGCGTGACTCAGGCTACTGTTCGCCGGGCTTTGCAGGATCTTGGCGATGATGGGTATACTGAATGTCATGTCGGCCGTGGCACTTTTATCCGAGACCCTTCGGCAAAAACCGACGATATCGCCCTGGCCAACAGCAGCTTCACAGCTGACACAACCCAAAGGAATACCGCCAACTCTCAAAATCCACTGCATTATGCCACTAGAAGATTACGCTCGGGAATTAAACAGGCGTTGTTTGACATTATGCCGCTGGCTCACAAGCCGGGAATCATCCAGCTCACCCGTGGAATACCAGACGGCGATCTATTGCCACCTCAGTTTCTTGATGAGGTTACCAAAGAAACCTTGGCGAGTGGATCAAACAAGTACATCCAGGCAACCGACGAGCTCGGTATGGTGGAGCTTCGAACTGAAATTGCCGACCGCTTTAACGAACAGGGCACTACCGTTACACCCGAGCAGGTACTGATCACCAACGGCTCCCTGCAGGGACTCACGCTCATTGCCCAGGCAGCCATGGAAAAACGACCGGAGATTCTGTGCGAGACTCCTTGCTTCCAGGGGGTAACCGATACTTTTTCATCCATGGGACATTGGGTAGAAACCATAGCCCGTGATGCAGATGGGCCTATTATCGAAAAACTTCAGCGCCTCTCCCCCAATGCACCACGCTTGCTTTATCTCTGCCCCTATGCTCATAATCCAATGGGCACCAATTTAAGCAGTGAGCGTCAAAATGAACTAGCTGACTGGGCAAGAAATACCGGCAGCGTCATCATCGCCGATGAAATTTTCAAGGATCTTAGTTTTTCCGGAGATAACCAGCCAAGCCTCTTTAAAGAGTTGGGCGGCGAGCAAACTATTGTTGTCAGTTCACTGTCGAAATCAGTAATGACCGGCTTGCGACTGGGCTGGGTCATCAGCTCAAAAGAGCGCATACGAGAACTTGCCCAACTCAAAAGGGTAATGGATCACTCCACCCCAAGTCTAATCCAGGGACTGGCGTTAACGATTTTTCAATCCGGGAAATATGAGCAGCATACTGAAAACATGAAAATTATTTACCGGGAACGCATGACCGTCATGCTCAGTGCCCTTGAGAGATATATGCCCAAGGAAGTCAAGTGGTCCAAACCGGTTGGCGGTTTCTCACTGCTTCTTGAACTGCCGGGTGGATACTCAAGTGTGGCACTACTTCTTGCTGCAATTGACAAGGGGGTGTCATTTCTCCCTGGACCACTTTTCGACATTGACCAAAGGTATGTCCATGCTCTCCGACTCTCGACGTCCTGGGCAGATACCCATCGGATAAAAGAAGGTGTCGAACTGCTAGCCGACACGATCGAGGATTTTCTTCGCTACCCGCCTGAGGATTCTGGGCTCAGTGGTTTGGGGAACTTCCAATAAACAATATGATAACTTGCGCAAATATACCAGAGGTGCAGACATGAACCATTATGTAATGGAAGTACTTTTGCAAGAGAGACGTCGGGAAATGCTTGCAGAAGCCGAGCGATTACGATTAATTGCTGAATATGAGGGTACCAGAATGGGCGTCAAGGAGAAGGTGGTTAAAAAAATAGGAGAATGGTTTATCATCATTGGAGAAAAGCTAACCCATCGGTACGACAATAAAATTGAAATGCCTGCACCCCGATGACTTGCATTTCTATACCGTGGCAAAAACCATACTTACTTCTCACTGCATTACGGAAGAATGCTCATAGAGACAGTGGTGACTAATTACTTTTACCTCTCTTGCAGATAACATCTGACAATCAATCAAAGGATGAGAGTGAGAAATTGTTATTCTATCTTGGGCTTATAGGAATCGCAGCATTCTCAATTACTGGAGTTATTGCCGCCGGTAAAAAGGGAATGGATATCTTCAGCATTCTTCTGCTTGGCGTCGTCACCGCTCTCGGTGGTGGTACTTTAAGAGATGTCATTCTTGACACCAGCCCGGTTTTCTGGATAGCTGACCTCACCTATCTCTGGGTGGCTATAGTGGCGGCGGCATTCGCTTTTTTCGCCGCCCGACCTATCTCACGAGTATTCCCGCTATTTCTCTACATGGATGCGTTCGGGCTTGCCCTTTTCACCATCCTTGCCGCCAAGAAGACCCTGCAACTCGGTTTCGACACCACCACGGCAATCATCATGGGTGTAATGACAGGAGTCACCGGCGGCATGCTGCGCGACACCCTTACAGGCAGAATGCCTTTGCTGCTTGGAAAGGAATTCTACGCTACTCCTGCTCTGCTCGGCGCCGTTATCTTTACCACCCTTTACCACATTTTTCCTTTGCACAAATTCAATACTTTTTACGGTATCGGACTCATTCTCACCCTTCGCATCCTGGCAATTCACTGGGGCTTGTACTATCCGAAATGGTTGACCTACCGAGGCAAAGATTGACCGCATCGATATAGCTATAAAGATAGGTTAAAGGGCTACCACTTCTTTCCAGGAGATCGCCATGATCCTAAGCGGTATCCAAAGCTTTTTAGGTGAGAGGGGAATAATCTGGATTCTTGACGTTAATGCTACAGAGCGTTCTAGTCACAAAGTTAATATTGCTGCAGCCACGGTTGTTTTGATAATACCACTCTATTACTGGTACTTGCTCTTGCTGGCTCATCACTCTTTTTGCCAGTACGAAGTCAACGGATTATTAGATTTTTTTCATCAACCATCCGTCAGGCAGAATCACTTCAGCTTGAATTTATAGAGCAGAATACCAACAATTAAACCGGCAACAACCTTTACCAGTGTCTGAAAGGCCCCTTCCCGGAAAAATCGCAGCATACCTGCTCGAAAAGCACTTTTTTCGTGTACCTGGGCAATGAGAACATCCCTGTTAATCTGCGGCAGAAGACGGCGCAACTGCTCTCGTTTAAGGCCACTGATAACCAATTCGCTATAGCCACCCACTTCATGGACGTCTATACTGATTCTGCGTGGCTCACTATCCTGATCATCGTTAAAAGATGAGGCCTGCAATCGCTGGGCGCGGAGTTTGCCTTCGGCCTTTACTGCTTTTGCTTTAGCCTTGGCTTCGTCCTGGATGTGCTTAAGTTGAGCTTTGGTCTGTTTCTGGCGCTTCTTTTCCTCTGATTTCATAACAGTTTTTGATAGTTAAAGAATCACTAAGAGACATCATAGCAATATTGATAGTATCATTAATAAGCCTAGCGCCTTTCTTTCATTTTTGCCAAGTGGTTTTTTCTACCTCTTTTTTCGACAGGTGTCACGGAACTTAACAGCTCCTGTTTCGCGCAGGTTTATTGGGAATGAAATTCAATGGTAATTAAAGAGCTTTTAAAATCTGAGAAATTAAGATGGGAGGACCTATTAAGAGAGAGGATTATTACACGTGTTCTTTACCTCAGATGAGTCCGAACAACTCCGATCAGGCCCAGAGATTGAGTTTGGGATTTTCCGCAAAACCCCGCAGTATATCACCACGGGTGACGATACCCACAAGTTGGCGATCTTCCATAACCGGCATGGCATCAAGATGATAGTACGCCATTACTCTGGCTACCCGGCGGATATCGCTACTTGCATCCGTGGTGTAGGTCTCC
>JAAUYI010127463.1_pt1 | contig 29844 bp, 27 predicted proteins | sample 7278041 | NCBI WGS metagenome assembly JAAUYI01 (sample SAMN14350216, study PRJNA611818) | marine sediment metagenome | isolation source: surface marine sediment (0.6m) | place: French Polynesia: Moorea | collected 2018-08
CATACTTCAATTTGAAATAAAACTCTATGTTCCTTGATTTATAGGCATTATAGATAAATCACTACTATGTGACAGTTTTAGGGTAAATGTGCCAGTTGCGTAAGTCCTGATAAATAATTAGATAATAATTAGATAGTTAGGTTAGAGTTATCCAGCCAAAGGGCTAGAGAAGTTGTAAGTAGTAATTTCATCGGTTCATCTCCTATTTCTTGGGGTTGGGAGCGATAGCGTTCGTAAGCTGAACGTAAAACAGGTATATTTACATAGGATTCGATAGCTTGCGGTTTATTAATCACCTCCTCTAAGGTTTTGTGTTCGACTTCTAATAACTTGCGGTCAAAGTTATAGTTGAGTCTTCCTTTACTAACTCGCCATTGGACTTTTGGAGGTAGAATATCCTCCATAGCAAAGCGAAGAATGGCTCTTGTCCAACCTTGGCGAAACTTTTGCTCTGGAGGTAAAGCAAGACAGAATTCCATCAGTCGTCGATCAAAAAATGGATAGCGTGCTTCCAGAGAACATCTTGCTGATGCCTTATCTGCGATTTCCATTACGTAAGGATACATACCTGATGTCAGACCGAGCCAATGCTGTTGTCTGGCACTAAATACTAATCCTGGTATATTATTGAGCAGTGTTTCACTATGCTCTACTAGTTCTATTTTTTCAGCAAATGATTGATTAATTATATTACTATAATCTCTATTTTTTCCAGTAATTTTACGTATTGTTTGCCAAAAATAGCTAAGAGGTTCTAAGAGTAAAGGATTGAGAACATTCTCCTGGACAATAGACCGACGAGATAAATTGCAGCGACGTGCTGTGGTAGTTACTTCTTGAAAAAGAGTATGCCAACGTCCTCTATAAGCTAGTTCTGTCAAATACGACCAACCATGGGAAATTGTACTATCTCCATCAATACCGTCTAAAAATACCCGCACTCCTTGCTGGTTAGCACATTCATACAATCCCTGATGAATATAGAGATTGGGAGCGGGAATTGGCTCTTCATCTTGCCAGAGAATATCAATTAAGGGGTGAAGTTGGTCTGCTCTGATATCATGGGATATAAATCCCCCTAAAGCTTTAACAGCGTTTATATAACGACGCTCGTCAATCCAACGCAATTCTTCCTGAGGCAAACTGGGGAAAATAGCGGAGAAGGTATGGAGTTGCTGATTTCCAGCTTTAGCTAGCAGTTGACGAGCAGTACAAGCAATAGAAGAGGAATCTAGTCCACCACTTAAGGCTGAACCGACGGGAAAAGCACTACGTAGACGACATTGGACAGCCTGAGTGAAAACTTCACCGAAAGCCTCGATATACTCCTGGTCTGAATTGAGACGGATTTCCCGTTTAGGGTCTAAAGACCAGTAGGATTTTACCTGTATCTGATTATCACCACCTAAACTCACATAGGAAGCAGCAGGTAGTCTGAAGATATCCTGGTAAAAGGTCATTACCTGGTCTTCACAGAACATTTCCAAGTAATATCCTACCTTTAGTTCATTTAATCGCTTTGGTACTTCCCTCAAGCACAGTAAGGCTTTAATCTCTGAAGCAAAGACAAATATTTCTGGTGAGTGGTAGTAGTAAAAGGGTTTGACACCCATGGGGTCTCTAGCGCAAAATAATTGCTGCTTGCGTCCATCCCAAATTGCAAAGGCAAAGTCACCAATCAACCTATAGGGACAAGACTCACCCCATTTTGCGTAAGCAGCCAAAATAATTTGACTGTCAGTTATTTTTTCCGCTGGTTGATGATCAAGACTGAGTAGAGAAATTAACTCATCCCGATTATCAATGCGAGCATCAGCAGTAATAGCAAGTTTATCGCCCTCCCTCACCAAAGGCAACTTTTCTAGCATGGATTCTGGAGTAGTCCATAACATACGGTGACCTAGACCAATAGACCCTTGACTCCAAATATCTGCCCCATCTGGTCCTCGGTGAACCAAGATATCTACCATTTGCCCTAAATCGGCAGATTCCACAGGTTTATGATTGAGGTTGTAAATGCCGATAATACCACTCATAGTCTTGAACCCTCCAGAGATGGTAATGGGGTAAAGCGAGAAAGGTCTGTGAGATTGCCAATTACTACCTGACCCTGATTTTCCACCCAAGCATGAGCCTCTAATTGTCCTCTCTGTGTCTTAGCTACGCCAATTCGTAGTTCGGGTGAGTAACCATAGCGACTCATGAAAACTTGTGTAGTCAAAGCACGGGCTAAACATTTGACACCACCAGGCATGTAAGAACTACTGACATTAACAGCCCAGATAATTTGTTCCACAGAAATTTGCTTGACTTGTTCTTGCTCTTTATTTGCTTGACTAATTTTGACAATGATTTGCCGCAGGGTTGAAAAAGGCAACAACCACAGTCCTAATCTGACTAATCCCAACAAGACAAATGTACTCACTAGAAGTCGGCGAATCTTAGAACTCAAACTCCGGAACTTATGCAGTCGCTTCATCTTTTATCCCATACTCAGTCCGATAAATTACTGCTGATACAGTTAACCTGTGTTGGTAAATGATTATTGTTTATATCTTATACATACTAGTACATAGTAATACATATAAAATATATAATCCGCTACCAAATTACAATTATATTATCACCATTTATGCGGATATGACATCAATTAATCCTTGGGTTGCTAAATCCTCAAGTAATGAGAGAATTCCCTGTTCGCATTCTTCAGGTTCAACCTCATATTCTGCTAACATTGCATTTTTAATTTCCTCTACCGTCTTGGGTCTTTGAATCAAACTCCAGATGCTAGCACCTACCTCATCTAGACCATAATAAGTTCCGGATTTCATATCAAGAATAATTGCATCTCCTGAAAGGTTGGAAGACACTTGTTCTTTAGAGGCTACTACGATTGAATGCTTTGAGATAGTGCTTTGATATGTTGAATTAGTCATTGTTTCTTACCACTGTGTACTCTATTTTGAATGTGTGAATGGGTGACTTCGGCGTTTCCCGCAGGGTAGCGGTTGACTATTTATTATACATAACTATAATTGAATGCTTTGAGATAGTACTTTGATATGTTGAATTAGTCATTGTTTCTTACCACTTTGTACTCTATTTTGACCAATCTTCTAACAACTCAATTGGATACAGGTTAAGCGTCGTTTACGATGGGTAAAGTTTGCTAGGAGTGCAAGCTTCAACACAAACATAAAACCGCTCAAACCCTCTTCCTTCTTCCTTCTTCCTTCAGTTGACACATTTGCTTCGTTCAGTGCAAGCCTTTGACTTTTAATGTCGCTATTTATTATCGATAACTTTGAGCTTGGGTTTCAAATAAATTAGCATAGAGACCATTTAAGCGCATCAGTTGATTGTGAGAACCACTTTCGACAATTGAGCCACTGTCCATCACATAAATTCTATCAGCCATTTTCACCGTAGATAAACGATGGCTAATTAAAATAGCAGCTTGATTTTTGATTAGTTGACGAAACTGCTCAAATACCTCATATTCTGCTTTAGGGTCCATAGCACTGGTGGGTTCATCCAAAACAATTACCTGAGAATTTCGTAAAAATGCTCTTGCTAAGGCAATTTTTTGCCACTGACCAATACTAAGTTCTTCTCCTTGGTCGAATAACTTACCCAAAATAGTATGATATCCTTGGGGCAACTTACTAATAACATCATCAGCACCAGAACGACGAGCCGCAGCAATTATACTTTCTCTTTCTGGCGCTAAATCTATGTTTCCTAACCAGATATTTTCCTGTGCCGTAAAGTTGTATTTAGCATAGTCTTGAAAAATCACACTAATTTCCCGACGTAATTCTGCTATTTTAAATTCTCGTAGGTCAATACCATCAATAGTAATGCTGCCAAAAGTTGGGTCATACAATCGACATAAAAGTTTAATTAGAGTTGTTTTTCCCGAACCATTTTCCCCTACTAATGCCACCACTTCCCCTGGTTCAATAGTGAGGTTAATATCCTTAAGTGCATGACGGGTGGTAGTAGAATATTGAAAGGCAACATGATTAAATACAATACCTTTTTGTATCGGTCGAGGAATAGGTACCGGATTTAAAGAATCCACCAACTTCGGTTTAAGGTCAAGAAATTCATAGAGGTTAGCAAGAAATAAATTATCCTCATAAAGAGCAGACAAACTAGTTAATAGACCTTTGATATTACTCTGTCCCCGCTGTAATGCTTGGTGATAAAGAATCAAATCACCCACACGTAAAATGCCATGAATAGCTTGATAGACAATAAAGGCATAAATACCAAAGATGAGAATTCCAGCTGTAGCTTCCGCTGCAAAATTAGCCAGAGAACGTTTGGTAAAAATGGCTAGACTTTCTTTATATATCTGTCTGCGGATACGAAGATACCATTGACTAAAATAATCACCTAAATCAAATAAGCGAATTTCTTTGGCAAATTGGTCTGATGTTAGCATCCAACCCAAATACATCGCTTGTCGTTTTGGTGGTGTCCATTTGCGGTGCCAATGATACATAATACGACTAAATTTTACCCGCACCACCATCGCAGGAAGAGCAGCCACAAACAGAATGCCAATAATTCCCCAATGCAGTGACAGCAATAAGCTAATCATCGCTACCAAGGAAACAGCATTTTGACCAACCTGTGCCAAGCGGTTTAAAATTTGCGGAGGTCGATAAGGTGCTTCCTGTTGAGCGCGTTGCAGAGTATCATAGTAACGGGGATTTTCGTAATATTCTAAGTCAGCTGCAATTGATTTAGCATTAATAATACCCTGCATATAATCAGTTACCCGTTGAGAATGGGCAGTATTAACTAGTTCTGTTAAAGAATTACACAGAGTAGTTACAAGGGTAACCGCACCAGCTAAAACAATCAAAACTATGACATTACGAAAGGTCGCTACCTTATCAACATTGGTAAGATTAGCAGCCACTCTATCTACAATCAATTTAGTCAGATAAATTGATACTACAGGCAGTATACCTTGGATAAACAATAGCGCTATACGAGCAATTGTCCAAGGGGGACTGCTTTGCCATACCAAGCGCAATGCAGGTAAAAGCCGTAAGGTTTGCTGAATTTTGTTTTTTAAAGCCCTTCCTGCTTGCATAGTTGAAATGTGTAATTATTTACTCAATTTTTTCAACATCAGATGCTCGCAGTTAAGCAAGTAGGTTTAATTATATGTAAAACTTCAACCCTAAATTTAATACACCACCAAATAGGAAAGGATAGCTTGCCCAAAAACAACTTCTGGCAGGATGGGTGAAGTTCTATACTATTCAACCTTTGCTTACTTAAACCGCGTCCACTTTGAAACCCGTAGTCTTGAACGTAGAGAAAACTCCAGTTTTCAATCTAGACGGAACTGACTTAATTGATTAAAATCGGAGTAAATTCCAGATTTAATCTGGAAAATGACTGATTTACATGATATTTTGGTAGATATCAGGTCGTGAGGTGGCGTGACAATCGAATCCTTGGAAATCCTGCAGTTGTAATTCATTATTCCTCGCTATTGAGACGCAATCTTGAACTTGTACAAAGTAATATCCCAAATAGATTCACCCGATATAACAGCCCCACTTTTCAGTTATAAGTTATCTACTTACATAGAAAAACAGACTTGGCTGTTTTTTTATTTATACATGCTTCGTCATATACTAAGATACTTCTTAGTAATTTTTTATAAAATTGTAACAAAAGAAATCCGGATCGTATAAATTTTGCGTAAACTTGATTATTTTCTATGTTTTTTATTTACAAACTTAAAAATAAACTGTATCTCTTGTAACAGTAATCATGCTTGCATTGTGTTCAATGGCGACTAGGAGTTATTATTCTCCCCCCTCTCCCTTGTCTCCCCCTTCTCCCTTGTCATTCTTGTCCTCCAGATGTCCTCACCCAGATAAAGCCTCCAAGCTGGCAAAATCAAATAACTCGGTATCGGCTAAATGAGAGGGTGTGACATTTTGCAGACTGCGGAACAGACTATCTATTCTACCTGGATTTTCTTGTTCCCAAGTCTGTAACATCTGCTTAATTTGTGCCCGTTGCAAGTTTTCCTGGGAACCGCAAAGGTTGCAAGGAATAATGGGAAACTCTCGGATTTGTGCATAACGTTGTATATCATGTTCCGGGCAATATGCCAATGGTCGAATGATTACATTTTCTCCATTATCGCTCAATAGCTTTGGTGGCATGGCTTTGAGCTTTCCACCATGGAACATGTTAAGAAATAAAGTTTCAACAATGTCATCACGATGGTGCCCCAAGGCGATTTTAGTTACTCCTTCTTGCTTCGCCACCCGATAAAGAATACCACGACGCAAACGCGAACATAAACCGCACATTGTCTTTCCTGGGGAAATAACATCTTTGACAATGCTGTAAGTATCTTCTTCTACTATCCTGTATTTTACTCCTAAAGCTTGCAAATATGCGGGTAACATGTGTTCTGGAAACCCTGGCTGTTTTTGATCCAAATTTACCGCCAGAATCTCAAAATGGATAGGGGCACGACGTTGCAAAGCTAACAGAATGTCAAGCATTGTATAGGAATCTTTACCACCAGATAGACAGACCATGACGCGATCGCCATCTCCAATCATGTTGTAATCGCGAATTGCCTTTCCTACCAAGCTACGCAGGCGTTCTTCTAGCTTTTTGAAGCTCTTTAAATGTAGAACTTCTGCTGCTTTCATACCAGATTCCCGTAATTTTACAATATTACTTTAGCAGGACTTACGCAAGTGTCACATTCAAAAATAAACTTTTGCTTTGTAGTGAGTACTAACGGACTCAAAACAAGGGTGAAAAGCGAATGGCAGCTTTGTTAAGCTGAAACTATTGCATTAACTCCTAACTCGTTTCCAGGCAATAGCCCAGAAATGCATAACTCGTTTCCAGGCTCAGCCTGGAAATGCATTTGTTGGAGGCTGCTGCCTCTATACTTAATGGGAGGCAGAGCCTCCAACGGATGCATTACAAGGTAGAACCTTGTAACGAGAGTACGAACCTTGTAACGAGAGTAGAACCTTGTAACGAGAGTCTAGAAAGCTAGATTCAATAGAAAAGCCCAGTTACTCTATCGTAACCGGGCTATTAATTATGTTAAGTTGCTAGGACTGCAAATCCGAAACTATAAATTTGCTTAGGTGGTTTCTTCTGACAGCAAATTAACTTTGACAACTTTGTGTTTTTCTTCTTCAGACTTGGGTAATGTCAGGTTCAAAATACCATCTTTGTATTCTGCGGTGACTTTATTATTTTCAACGCGAGTAGGTAAAGGAATTACACGTTGGAACTTACCATAGTGGAATTCACTGCGGGTAACACCTTTGTCTTCGGTTTTGCTTTCAGACTTACGTTCACCACTGACATAAACTGCGTCTTCTGTAACTTCCACATCCAAGTCTTTGGGTTCCATACCAGGAAGTTCTAGTTTCAGATGAATCATATCATCTGCTTCGGAAATTTCCACTGCTGGAATTCTGGAAAAATTACCAAAATCTTTCCAAGTAGTTGGAACTAAATCATCATCAAATAAGCTATTAAGACGACGTTGTAGGGCACTCATTTCTTGCCAGGGGTTCCAACGAACTAATGTCATATCTGTTCCTCCTGCCTATAGCTTTGTCTTAAGGAGTTAAATGTTTAATGTTTATGTTCATCTTCATAGTATTGAAAACTAAATGTAGTAGATATTCGGTTTTTATCACCTAATTAATGATGATTACCGACCCTAAATATTGACAAAATAAAAATTACGGTAAACCGTAAATTCTTAGTTCGGTAAACAATATTTAAATCAATACTTTTGTTAAGCACTAACTTGTTTTCAGGCTACTGTGCCAGAAGCTACCGACCGTATCTATAGCTTGGAAACTTATACTCCCAAGGCTTTGTCTCCACATCAAGTCTAAAGACAGAGCTTCCCTAAAATGCATTACAAGGTAAAACCTTGTAAGAGGATGTTTGAAAAGTATTGTTATTAACATTAAAACAAGCGTAAACCTAACCCCCCTATCCCCCCTTCCCTACCTCTGGCTATAGACGCGGTAGACACGGAGTGGCTACTCTACGAGAAAGCTACGCTAACGCGTCTAGGTCGAGAGGTTTTAAGTAAGCTTTTAGACTTGACAAACATCCTCTAACGTATTCTCGTTCATGACCAACATGATATTTTTGAAACTGCTATTAATTCTACGTATCTTGATATGAGGCAGTCCCCTATTATACCACTATTTGTATTTTTTGAGCAACAGGTTATTAAATTTTTAACTTTTTTATAAACTTTCTATAAACTTTCTATAAACTTTTTGTGATTTAGTGAAATTTAGTGAAATTACGACGAATTGGAGAAAAATTGATGGATAACTTCAACTTATCGATTAGTGACGAATTTATTGACACATCTATAGACATATCTGCCAACAATGCATTTGACTTCTCAGCAAGTAAGGAGATTGCTGAATTTGAAACAAAATTCAGCTTATCGATTGACGAATTTATTGAATCTGATAGTGCTGCATCAATTGGAGATGAGGCAAAGCTTATTGATGAAATTCCCCTAGAGGAGATTACCAAAACATTTAAATTAATAGCCCCCCCGATAAATCCACGTAAAATTCCCTTATCTCCAACAAGAGTGAATGGGAAAGAGTATTCTGATAATGCAGATAAGACTACTTTGGGAATTCCCGATCCGGGACAGACCTTATTGTGGGATGGGACAGGTGCGACACAAGACGGCGTAGATTATCCCACTCCTGGTCAAGTCGATGCTATGGCTAATCGTGGTGATGCTTATTTTCATCAGCTTGTCGCTGACACGGTTGCAATGGTATTTTCAACCACGTTTGACGATGATATATTCTATGAACTGCCGGGAGTAGCAAGAGGTGGTGTCTGGGCTAATAACAATCAGATTGATGCACCAGGACCAGGGTTTGATCAGGGAGTCCACGATGTTGACGGTCTAGAACTGTGGGGACCCAATAACAGATCGGATGCCTCTTATTACTCTGTGTACGGTGATGTGACATTTGATCCTCTGACTGGTCAGGTTGTCTCTGGAGCAGTTTTAGATCAGAGCAATAATGTTATCTTCACCAGGCAAGAAATTGCCAAAGCCGTTGCAAATGTTACTCAACCATCAAATTCAAAATTATTGAACTTCATTAATTTAGATGCCATGATGGTATCTGGAGATCGAATTGTTTTCAGTGTTGACCCCATCCAAAATTTTCTAGATGGAGGTGAGATTTTTGTTTACGATAAAGGTACAGGTAGTAGTAGCTTCTTGTATCACGGTGGGCATCTATGGGACACCAGTTTTAATGTAATGCGTACATTTGGGACTTCAACCGAGAATATCAATGCTTTGGAGGCTGTACCTCTGGATCCCTTCTCACATGTATATTCTGGACCGGGAGATATCATAGCGACTGATGTGACACTGACTGATGGGAGTTTGGGGGTTGACTTGATTGCGTAGTTCACTCTCAAGAAACACAGGGAACCCTTAACAATCTGATGTGTTTCCCTCATTCGTTGCGGGTGTGTAATCGTGCCCCTTAGATGCTCATATCTTGCACCCATACGTATGAATCACAACAAGCTTCAAAACGACGCAATAAAGCTACATTATTTTACTTGGCTTTTATAGCACTTATTGAGGTTTTGGTTTCAATACTGAGTGGTTAAAATACATCAATTTCTATTGGTGCAAGATGTGAGTTGAAATATAGCGGTTTTCGGTTGAGTAGAATACAAATTTTACCTCACCCCTTTCCCTCTGTTGAACTCGCAACAGAGGGGAAGGGGTGAGGTTCAGACTGTCTATTACCAATAGCTACTTCAAGCATTCAATCCCAACCATAGGTGCATATTCCAGGAAATCTTGCCAAAATTCCTCACCAAATTCTCGTACTCCTTCAGGAGATACTATTGGTTTGTGCCAGCGAATTTCTTTAAAACCAGCAGTCCGAAATGCCCATTCATAGGTTGCTTTGCTGAGATAATAGTCATAGAGTTGGAAGTTACTACCATTTACAGAGAATGTTAAGGTAATGGTTGCTCCTTCCTGAAATGGCTTAGAAATTCTTTTTGTATACCCATATTTTTCACAAATAGGATAACTATCAGGAGACTGTTGTACATTATCATTAATTGCTACGAAACGACCACCCGGTCTCAAGTTGGCGTGTATAGTCTGGCACATTTTCAACAGTTCTTCTTTTGTTTGAGCATGATTCAATAAATAGGAAGCTACAACGAAATCGAAACTGCCAATTTTGCCAAGTTCCATGACATCACCGACAATATACTCAATCCCAAGGGGTTCTTTTCCTTCTTCCTGTCTAGCTAATTCAATCATCTTTGGTGAAATATCTACACCAACCACAATTGCAGCACCCTTATGCTTAAACTTCCTAGTATAAAATCCCTCTCCACAACCGAGATCGAGAATTGATTTCCCAGCTAAATTCCCCAGCAGATTAAAGTAGGTATGGACATCAACATTCAAACCTTTGGGCAATTCTTTCGATTTTTTATACTCCTGGGCTATGGTGTCATAGTAGGGTGTATAGATTACATCATTGACTTTTGAAACCGTCATTTTCCCCTCCTTGCCTATTTTTGCGGCAGTTCCAAGGATGGGGAGGTATCTGATTGAGATAAGTCCCTTCTTATTCCATTATCTCACAATATTTTGGCTATTTTGTGCAGATTCAGAGCCATCACTCTGTTAATCTAGTTTAATGATACCTCTAACCTGTTCTAAATCTTAATTCAATAAGTATGATTTTTCATTTGTGACAAACTCAGGTAAAAAACATGCCAATTTGGCTACTTATAAGTTGATTTAAGAACTAATACACGATAAATAATGTTAATCTTATCAAACAATCAATATTTATAAGAGTGCCATTTATTCGTACTTCGGAAATTAGTTTAGAAACAAAAGGGAGACAATCCTAATGAAGAGTTCCTTAAATGGTGTTAATGCTGCAAGCAAATTGTTTCGCTTAAGAAGGGAAGTATTAGCCTTTGTGTACATGCTTGCCATACCCACAACTTTAGTCGCTAGCGCACAAGAAACACTAGCCCAAAACCAAGTAAATGAACAACCCAAAATAGCATCATCTCAGAGGGAGTGCAGAGTACGGACAAGATATTTGCAGACTATCGAGAGCCAATATAGTGTTGAAGAGACAGTTTCACGTCTACAGAAAGAAATAAAGGATCGAAAGTTAGGAATTTTCGCCACTATTGATCATGCTGCTAACGCTGCTGATGTCGATCTGGAATTACCTCCCACAACTTTAATCATTTTCGGTAGTCCTGTTGTTGGTACTGTCTTAATGCAGAATCAACAAACTATTGGCATTGATTTACCTCTTAAATATTTGGTTTGGCAAGATGCATGTGGCACTGTTCGTATTGGCTATAATACCACCAGGTTTCTGAAGATTCGCCACCGGATTCGGGATACAGACGAAGTATTTAATAATATTGAAAATGCCCTCAATGCCATTGCTCAAAAAGCAGCCAGGGATTAATCCTTTTTGGTTACACATTGCTCCTTTGAAAATTTATACTCAAGAGGAGGGATTAGGGACTGGGGAACATTTACAGTATTTAATTCCCATTACCCATTACCCATTCCTAATATTCTACTTTATCTACTTTTTCTGCCCATTCTTGAAAGGCTGTCAAAGCTTCATCCCGCATCAATTGTATCATCGGCAATTTACGCTTATCTATGGATAAATCCAATTCGTCATATATAAAATGGTCGTCAAATCCGATACCAGCAGCATCAGCTTTAGTATTGGCATAATAAACCCGATCCAATCTTGCCCAATAAATAGCTCCCAGGCACATCGGACATGGCTCACAACTAGTATATAACTCGCATCCCTTAAGTTCAAAGTTCTGCAAGACTTGACAAGCTTGACGAATTGCTACAATTTCAGCATGTGCTGTAGGGTCATTAGTTGAGGTAACCTGATTGTGAGATTTGGCAATTATTTCCCCATCTTTGACAATAACTGCTCCAAATGGTCCCCCCCTTCCAGAGCGAACACTCTTTAATGATAGAGCAATTGCTTCTTGCATGAATTTACTGTTAGGCTTTGTCATATTTTTGCTTTACTACTTTTCCATATAGTAATGGCATTTTTTTAACATACATTCAGGTGGAAAATCAGCACAAAAATAGAATCCTGGAACATTTGCAAAAGCGTCGCCGTCAGTGATAACTAGGAAGCCATTGCTAACGCTTCGTCGTCACTTAGCCAATTCAGAGGCAATGCTATTTTTGATTTTGGGATAGTAATTATATCACAATATCTCGAATTTGTCTGTGCTTTCAGATGGTTGTATCTGAGAATAAGTCAAAATTAAATCAAAGACTAAGTATAAAAAAGCCTCCTTAGAAAAGGCAAGGAGGAAGATAGATGTTAAAAAAAACATTAGCCATTGTTGGTTTGAGTACAGTTTTAGCTTGCTCTTTAAACAGTTCTGCTGTTGCTGCACCTCAAGATTTTGTAGGAACTTGGAAAAATACCAATTCTAGGACAGATGGAATTACTCGCTTTATTGTCAGGTCGAGAGGACGTAACAGATTAAATATTCAAGTTTTTGGTCAGTGTTATCCTAATGATTGTGATTGGGGTTCTAGAAGACTAATAACTTATGGTAACAATCCTAGCGATCGCAATCATTTAGCTGCAACTGCTAACTACAATCAAAGTTTTGCAAATCAAGTGTTAACACTGAGGCTCGTTGGTAGTAGACGCAACCGAATTCGTTTGCAAAGTTTCACCCGGTTTACAGATCGCAGTAATCGAGAAAATTACGTATCTCAAGAAACCTTTAGACGCACTACTAATGGTTCAAGAAAGCCAGATTTAGTAGTGCAGATATCCGGACCTTCAAGAGCTCGTGCAGGTGATAATATAGGCTCATCTGTGCGGGTAGAAGCGAAAAACACTGGTAGAGCAACCGCACCGGGAACAAGAGGCAGAGTTAATCCTGATAATGGGTATATGATTGATTTGGTTCTTTCCACCGATAGAAGAGTACCCTCAGGCTTTGCAAATTACTCACCCAATTTTTCTGAAGATGTACTTTTACGAGGTGGACGTATTAGCCGCACGGTTGACCTTGCTCCAGGAGCCACAAGAATCTATTCTAGTGAAATAGCTCGCAGTGGTAGAATTCCCAGAGATACTCCAACAGGTAGGTATTGGATCTGCGCTCGCATTGACCCTGGAGAAAAAGTCGCAGAATCCAATGAGAGAAACAACCTAGACTGTACCCAAATCCGGATTCGATGAACTCGTGTATCTCCTCTTTTTTGAGGTTTTTGGAGTAGCTTCTCAATCCGTACAACCGACATGAAAAGCAATGCACAATCGACATGAGGTGATCACACAATTCTTGCTGGGGAGATAAATGAGTTTGATTTGCACAGCTTGGATGCTGTTATTAGATCCGCTCTCAGTTTTCTCATATAACTCTTAGTTTCACCTCAGTTACCAATCACCAGTATCTCAGAGTTGTGTCCGATATTAGTAATTAAGACTCATAGACACAAACATAAAAGAAAAGGTAACATTACTATGAAACTCAACAAATTGGCTGGTTTAGGAATCGCATCAATCGTATTATTCGGCAGCGTTGGACAATTAGCAATTAATGCACAACCAGCCCAAGCAATTAAAGCAACACAAACTACCACAGTTGCAGCCAAACCCAAGTCACTACTAGCATCTGGTAGCTTTGTGACCACAGACCAAGACCATCCTACCAAAGGTATAGCCAAGATTGTCAACATCAACGGTAAACGGTATCTGGAGTTTGACAAAGCTTTCACTACTGCTACTGGTCCCAAGGTTAAAGTTGTGCTGCACCGCAAGAGTACTGTACCCGTTAAGCTGCGAGCTAGAGACTATATTACCTTGTCTGCTTTAAAAAGCTTCAACGGTGCCCAACGTTATGCAATTCCTGACAATGTGAATTTGGATGAGTTCAAATCTGTGGCAATTTGGTGTCAGCGATTCAATGTTACTTTTGGCTACGCTAGACTCACAAATGCCTAAGGAATGGTACTGGGGAGATGCTTTCTCCCTTCGTTGTTTTCCCACATCCACCGTTCACAGATAAATAGACATCTGGTGAAAAAGAATGTAGAGACGCGATATATCGCGTCTGGAACAAGGGTTCTGGTTGACGCATATTTAATTTCCAACAGATGTCTAATAGCCAGGGGGGGTCACAACGACCGGGAGACGCAGACACGAAAAGGGCGTTATCGTTCCTTCCCGTGCCTAATGTTACAACCCAGAATTCTGTGGTCAAGAATTAGCCTTCGGACATATTGACCTCAACAACATTTGCTGCAAAGTTCTGGTAAGCATCACCAATCTGCTTTGCCATTGAGTCAGGGAAAACATGGAAATCCCCATTTTTCAGGGCTTCTATGATACCTGATGCCACAAGTGAAGGCGGTTGTGCAATTTCAGTTAGACCTGCGGCATCACCCATATCTGTAGCAATTGGACCGGGATGAACACTGAGCACAATTGTGCCCTGTTCCCTTAATAGCTCTCGCAATGCCTGGGTGATGGAATAGGCTGCAGCTTTGGAAGCAGAATAGGTAGCAAAGTTGGAGAATGTCTTCATAGAAACGACAGAGTTAAGTTGGACAAAGACCCCACCTCCGTTGGCTTTGAGTACTGGTGCAAACTTCTGAGCCATATGAATCAGACCGTATACATTGATATTTATCTCAAACTCTAGGGATGCGATCGCATTCTCCTCATCCAAAGGAGTAGTACCTTTAAATGCTCCAGCGTTGTTAACAACCACCTGCACATCCTTGGCGATTTGAGCAGCAGTAGCAATAGATTGGGGGTTGCCTAAATCAATCTGAATCGGAACTACCTTATCACCATATTTTTCAACCAGTGGTGAAGCATTTTCTAGTTTACGAACCGCAGCATAAACTTTTTTCGCTCCACGTTCAATAAAAGTCTCAACCAATACCTTACCAATGCCGCGATTTGCACCTGTAACTAGAATGGTTTTGTTGTTGATGTCGTAAGTCATTTGAATTTCTCCTGTATGTCGTGTGATGATAAAACTTTGAACGATTGGTCTAAATAAAAGCAAAAAAAATTAGCTATCCCCTACAAGAGATATTATGGCTGACACTGCCCCTTCTAAGGTAGTATCGTTATCCATTACACGACCAAGCAATGCCATACCCTGAGTTGTACAGAGCAACAAACGAGCTAGATTTCGTGGAGAAGCATCAATACTCAGTTCTCCTGCAGCTTGGGCACGTTTTAGAGTTGCGGTAAAGGCATCTTCCACTTGCTGTAAATAGACTCGCATAATAGAAGCGATCGCCTCATCGTCTGTATTGAAATCGGCAATATTGGTGCCAAGCATACAGCCACTACTTCCGGGTTGACTGTGCATCTGTTGCCATTCCCTCAACAACTGCTTTAAATTTGTCAAAGGAGAACCATCAGCATCAAGATGATGGCGTATATCCCTAATAGTGGTTCGAGCATAGTAGTCCAGTGCTTTGAGAAAAAGGGACTCCTTGTTACCAAAAGTGTCATATAAGCTTTTTTTGCCAATCCCCATATTTTTAAGCAATTGTGAAAGGCTAGCAGCTTCGTAGCCATGTGCCCAAAACACCTCCATTGCCTTGCTTAAGGCTACTTCTGTGTCAAATTGCTTATCGGGACCGCGAGTCATTGCTGTTTCTACTTGGTATTTAACTACAATCTAAAACTAACATAACTTAAACCAATCGGTCAATATTTTAGTGAGAGTTTGATGTAGAAAATAGATTATTCCGTTAGTTTTGAATAAACAAGTTTTTATTTATACAAAAGAACTAGGGCACTACTGATTAAGGAATTGCGTCCAATATCATACTGTGTCCATTCTGCTTAACAATTAGTTAAAGCAGCAATCTTTGAATGGGCACACTAATGGAATACTAGTAAGGAGAAATAGCTTTTAGACTATATGGAAATTAAATTCCATCACCAAAACATCCGATGGCACCCATGGATAGCTAGAGCATCATTAAAACCTATGCAATTGAATTTTCTGGTTCAAGGTTGGCGACGAATGCTTAAGTATGTTCTGCCATTGCTATGTATACTTTCATTTATGACGGTTGTGCTGGCAAATAGTTTTACTCCAGTGGTTGCACAATCACCCCGTCAAGAAATTCGCGGGGTTTGGATGACTAATAATGATTTTGATGTCCTCAAAAATCACTCCAAAGTTAAAGATGCTGTAACGCAACTGCGACGCTTGAATTTCAATACAATTTACCCCGTAGTGTGGAATTCTGGCTATACGAAGTTCCCTAGTATTATTGCCCAAAGAGCAGGTATTCCTTTTTTCTTTAGGGGCACACAAGGACAAGATATTCTCGCAGACTTAATTAATCAAGCCCATCGTCAAGGCTTAGTGGTAATTCCCTGGTTTGAATTTGGTTTTATGACTCCTGCAACCTCGGAATTGGCATTAAATCATCCAGAATGGCTGACACAAAAACGGGATGGTACCCAAACCTCTATTAGTTCTGCGGGGGAGGTTGCATGGTTAAATCCCTTCCATCCACAAGTACAGGAGTTTATCACCAACCTTGTAGTGGAACTTGCTGTTAGATATGATATCGATGGGATTCAATTTGATGACCACATGAGTTTGCCCCGGGAATTTGGCTATGATAAATATACAGTCACACTTTATACTCAGGAAACTGAAAATAGTCCTCCAAAGGATTTCAAAGATGAAGCATGGGTAAAATGGCGTGCCGATAAAATCACGGCGTTTATGGTACAACTTAACCAAGCTGTGAAACAAAGAAAACCCACAGCCATTTTTTCTGTTTCCCCCAATTATTACGATTTTGCTTACAAACTCCAACTACAAGACTGGCTTGCTTGGCTGCGACAGGGCATTGTAGATGAGTTAATCGTACAAGTTTATCGTCATAATTTGGCAAGCTTTGTCAGTAAAATTACTCTCCCTGAAGTCATAGAAGCCAGACAAATAATACCTACTGGAGTCGGTATTATGGCAGGACTGCGAAATCGCCCAGTTCCCATGGCACAAATAAAATCTCAAGTGCGGGCAGCCCAAGCACGGGGTTTGGGTGTAACTTTCTTTTATTATGAAAGTCTCTGGGACTATGCCCAAGAAACTGTTGCCCAAAGACAGGCAGGATTTAAATATCTGTTTCCCTATAAAGCAGCAAGGGCTAAAGTTGCACCTGTCCGGGAATCTCAACCTGAACTACAATTGAATAGCCTTTCACTTTAGTCTGAAAACAGTTGTCAAAAAAACTCCCCCGCAATGGGGAGTTAATAACAACACAATTAGGTTGATAGAAGTTTTGATAGCTTGAGGTTGGAGTAAAGCAACTCTACCATTTAAAGACGATCACTTATTTCCGGAAGATGACAGCAAATAACATGTTCTAAATCTTCCAGAGCATAAGGTTTAGTAACATAACCATTAAAACCTGCTTCCTGGATACGTTTTCTATCTTCTTCCATTGCTAAAGCAGTTACAGCAATTACAGGAATAGTCTTGGTTAAAGGATCATTTTGTAATAAATACAAAATTTCAATACCATCCGCATCTGGCAACATAATATCCAATAGTATTAAATCTGGCTGATGTTCTTTAGCAATCAGCAAAGTATTAACACCATCTTTTTCACCAATAAACCGATAGTTTAAAGACTCGACAACGTAATCAATTATCAATAAATTATCTTCATTGTCTTCCACTGCTAAGATTAAAGGTGGGTGAGAAGCTAGTTGCTGTCCACTAAGAAATAGGATATCTGACTTCATGGCATGTATCACTACAACACTCCATCTGCGTTCACGAATATTGGGAAAATGCAGACGAGGCAGTTCTCCAGCGGCTGGACAGCGCTGAATAGATATGAATTGGCTCGTTCAGTACAATATACCGAGTTAACCTCTCTTTGCTCTTATTTAAAGGAAAGAAAGATTTAAGTCGATAGTATTGGGTCTGATACAGTGATTATACACTAATAATACTATTTTTAACAAAAAATTAATATTTGTATCAATCTATATACTTGGAGGTTATTTATTCAAGTAAACCTTAAGACCTAAGAAACCGGGTTTCTGTGAGACTGATAATATTCGATACTTCACCCAAACCAATCCGGTTTCTAACAGGATGTTTGAAAAGTATTATGTTTAACATCAAAACCCTGGAAACCTAACCCCTAACCCCTTCCCTACTAGGGAAGGGGAACAGAAAAATAGGGGTTTTAAAGTCTGTTTCCTCCTAGGAGAGAGATAAGAAGTGAGGTTTTTAGTAATCTTTTAGACTTGACAAACATCCTCTAAGTACACCCATAGATTAAAAATTAATAATTAAAAATTAAAAATGCTTATATAGCAGGGTTTTCGGTCTTTTAAAAGGGTTTATTTACGGCGTTCGTTGTACTAGTAAGAGAGGAATTAGAGGTTAGCTTTTTCGTTCACTTCTTCAGATAAGTAGTGAAAGAATTGGGATGCTCTCGAAAAGTTAGGACTTTTGAGCGAGTATATATAGCGCTTTTCAGTTGAGTCCAATACACGAGGGAACCTCACCCCGTCCTGCGGACACCCCTCTCCGAAGTCGCGGAGAGGGGAAGGGGGTGAGGTTCATCTGTATTCTATCCAAGTGAAAACCGCTATATTTGCTCTCAAACTATATTAAACAGCACATTTTAAAGAGTTGCATTCATTTTTTGAAGATTAATCAATATTGTTGAGCAGTTAATTTTATAGTCATTACTAGTAAATATAAGTCTATTGATTTATTTCTGAAGATAGAGTTTATTAGCAAATAAATAACACCATTGAATGAAGCGCTATTTCACAACAATTCGTTAATATACTATTAACAAAAGAAAGAAATAAATGAGGTAAATAACTTATGAGTACTGAAGATAAGTTAAAAGCAACAGCAAAAAATATCGAAGGTAAAGCGCAGGAAGCAATGGGTGAAATTACCGGAAATCCTGAAGATAAAGCTGAAGGTAAAGCCAAGCAAGCTGAAGCACAGGTACAACACGAAGTAGAAAATGCAAAAGATGAAGTCAAAAAAGTAATTGACTAATTAATAAAAATCTTTTTTGGGGTCTAGGTGAAAATAAAAGTAGCCTAGACCCATATTTCATATTTCATATTTATTAATTAGCTAAATTTCGGTTTTTCATCAATAATCAATAAAACATATAAAAATTATGATAATTACGTAACTACCTATATTTTAGTACTCTTCCTTTTTCCTTCTTCCCTCTTCCTTCTTCCTTGAAGGTCGAACACCTTCGGTCAGAAACCGGGTTTATTGCAAATATTAAACGGTCAAAACCCTAATTTTTCGTTCATAAACCCGGTTTCTCTATGCTTGTTGATAATGGTGCAAGATATGACTTTATTGGAAAGATTTACCCATCAAAACCCTAATTTTTCGTTCATAAACCCCGGCAGTCGCTATAATTTTGGAAACCAAAGCAACGCGCTGCCGAGCTTTCTCAATGGTTGTTGACTAGAAGATTGCGCAATCTTAACCCTGAAAGACACACAAAAAAATCAGAGGTAATGCAAGTATTACCCATGGGTGTAATTGTAGGTTTGGTGAGAATGCTACTGACAATTCTCGGATGTGGTTATGGGTTGGGTGTACTATTAACAAAATCCATCGCTTAACCCCAGGGTGTGGCAATTTATAATCCAAATCGTATCATCCAAGGGTTGGATATTTTTGTTGCTGCAGCTAGTATGATGGGAATTTCTGCTCACGGTACAATTACATCTTTAGGACTCTTTAACTGGCTACATAGCACTGATTAAATTATAAATTACTCCCTTCCCGCTAGAAGATTATTTATAACGTAGGTTGGGTTGACATCAAGAAACCCAACCTACAACTACAACAGTTTTAATTAATTCAAAAATACTTGACCATCTTTTTGAATTCTCAAAACACCTTGGTTATCATCAAATTTAACAGATTCATCCAAGGAAATTGTCAACCTATCTTTGTCAGAGTTAGATGCGGGTGTCACTTTTAATAATCCTCCATCTTCCCTAACCATTGTTATTGTTGCAGGAGTAGGTATATCTTGAAGTAAAACTTCTTCACCAGCTGATAAATATCGAGTTTGTGTGTGTTCAATTGCTTGGTAAGAGATGGGAGTATTAGTATCATTTTTCAGTTTGACATCAACTGTTCCCAGTATTGGTTCTACAGTTGCGATCGCATTACTGCGATATTCAGGTACAGGTGGTTGTACGGGGATTACACTTGTGACAGAAGGAATAGCTAATCTTTGGGGAGTAGGAGCATACCCTTGTTCAATCCAGCGTGTTGTTGCAACATTCGGTGGGCAATTATAGGGAACGATTAGCTTTTTGTTATAAGGTTCTTCGTAATAGATACTAGGACAAGGATTCACTTCTGTGTTAGGAGTAGGAGGTATGGCAGAAGCAGTTAAATTTGTAGGTAATCCCACAATTAAGCTACCAAAAAATAATCCTGTAAATTTAATGGCTTGTTTCGTTTTCTGAATCATATTCAGCATAAAAATCTCCTTGAACGACAGTTTTTAATTAATTGATAAATAAAAAATTGCCAATTACCAATCTTTCTCTAAATATATCCTGCATCACTGCTTAAAATCTTCTTGCTATCGTATGGTTCTTAGTTAGCTCGAAAGGAGTAAATATGCATAATTAGTCATATATCTTATGAAGTAATCTTGATATAATCAAAATGCAAAACGAGCTTCCCAAAGGAAACTCGCTGTCACAGTTAATTTGTAATCAAAATCGACCTGAAAACTGGTATTAATGATTTTCTAGCTTAAATTATTAGTTGCTTGATTGAAAGCACTTTGCAATTCATTCCAGGCATTTTCCATACCTTTTTTCATTTCTTCTCTGTTGAAATTTAATTTCCAAAGAAGCTTTTAATTTTGTCTAAAGCACTTTCTGTAGTCTCTTCTGTCTGAGAAGTTAAATCTTCTATTGCTTCCTTGGTTTTACCAATATCTTTCTGTGCTTTACCCTCAGCTTGTTTGATAGCACCTTTAACTTGTCCGCTTACTTGTCCTAGGTTACGTTCAGCAGTACCTAATGCTTCTTTTGTTTGACCTTCCAACTGGTCGCTAGTTCCTTCACCTGCAACAGTATCAATATCTGTTTTTACTTTTTCCTGAACATCGCTGACAGTCGGGGTATCTGAGGCAATTAAATGGGAATAATTAGATAAATTTGCGGCATTAGCTGTATAACCGCTACCAAAAAATACTCCCAACCACACACATGTTACCACTAAGAGACTGCCAGTGATGGATAATAAATACCGTTTGATTAGGGAAAAATAATTTGCATTACTTGTATCATCAAATTTCATGCTTGAATTCCTCTAAGATTATGTTGCTAGTACAACTATTACTTACAGCTTGATTGAGGAAATCAATCTTTGGGTTTAATTTATTTACCAATTATATTGAAATAATCATTCTTTCGATATAGGCAATAAGATTAAGGTTGCAAATTTCAGATTTTGCACCATTTTCATGTCTAATATATCTAGTTTTAACTCGTTTTCAGGCTGAGTCTGGAAACATATCGTAGTAGGTTCTGTCTACTATTAAATCTGGAGGTAGACTCTGCTTAAAATACATTACAAGCTTTTACCTTTTAACGACAGATGTTCATATCACACATCTTGCACCTGGGCTAAAAACCGGGTTTATTAAGAATGACTAATAGCGAAAACCTAAATTTTACGTTTACACACATCTTGAACCTGGGTCAGAAAGCGACTGCCGAGCTTTCTCTATACTTGTTGAAAATGCTGCAAGATATGACTTTATAAACCCGGTTTTTTGAGTTTTGTCGAGAATGGTACAAGATATGAGCTTTCTCAATAGTTGTTGAGAATGGTGCAAAATATGACATATCTAAAAAATCTAGTTTTAACTTGTTTTCAGACTAAGTTTGGAAACATATCGTAGTAGGTTTTGTCTACTATTAAATCTGGAGGCAGAGCCTTCTTATAATACATTACAAGCTTTTATCTTGTAATGAGGAAGAAATATTTTTTGGCGTTGCTGATTTGAAGTATGAATCCGGGTGTTCCAGACGTTGCACTGCAACGTCTGGAACAAGGTTTTTGGAATTACACAACATTATTTTCATACATGGATTCAACAACACCTATTTTTTGTATATTACATGACTTACGATAGTGTCACAATTGGTAGCTGGTGCGTGAGGTCGGAAGTCTTATTTCTACGTTCACATCGTTTCCTAGGGTCACAAACCCTACAAGAAAAAATGTGCCAGTTGTGTAAGTCCTATATTATATAGATTAATATATTAAAAATACTATATTTTTTGATTTTAGTCATCTATAAAAAGTTGAAATTTATTTATTGACCCATCTATCTGAGGATTATCACTGATGAATGATGCTAGATTCAAAGATAAATGTTCTAATGGTAAAAGATGAAATTAACGAACAAACACAAATTATGCGTAAGTTAAATATTGGTCTTACAGAAGAACAACGTCAAGGTGTAATTAATCTATTAAACCAAGACTTGGCAGATAGCTATTTACTACTAGTAAAAACTAAAAAGTATCACTGGGATGTAGTCGGTCCACAATTTCTAACTCTACACGAAATGTGGGGAGAACATTACGAAACACTGACTGAAAATATTGACTCTATTGCAGAAAGAATCAGAGCTTTGGGTGGTTATCCTGTGGGCACTATGGAAGGATTTCTGAAAATCGCTTCTCTGAAGGAAGATACTAAAAATATTCCTTTGGCAACAGAAATGGTAGCTAATTTAGTTGATGCTCACGAACAAATTATTCGCAATCTGCGCCAGCATATAGATAATTGTAGCCAAGATTTTCATGATGAAGGAACAGCAGATTTCTTAACAGGATTAATGGAAGGTCATGAAGAAATGGCTTGGATGCTGCGGTCCTTTATTGAAGGAGAAGCTTTACAGTCAGATGGTGCAAAGCCAAAAGCAGAATTTAGAACTCCAGTAAGTGCGTAAGTATCCTTTCATAGTCTTGACTTAATGACTAACAAAGACTTCTAAGTCTTTGTTGATATCACTCCATCTAGCAAAGCTTTTAGATAGTGTTGATTTTAAAAATTGGTCAACACCATCTTCAAGCCAGGGTGCAATACGATTAACAACCAATTGATTATATAAAATTGAGGAGACAGTTTATTTATGTCTGATTATAAAGCAGAACGTACAATTTCAGCAGTCTTTAAACAAGAGAACCAAATTGATAGCGTAATTCGTCGTTTATTAGACCGTGGTGTCCCCCGTGACTACATCTCTGTTATGGGAAATAATTTCCAATCTCAAACGAGAATTGCTGGTTTTATCTCCAAAAAAGATGTGATTCTAGGAGGACTACGAAACGGGGCTATTTTTGGCTCTCTGTTTGGTTCTTTCTTAGCCTTACTTAGTGGAGTCGGAGTATTATTTATTCCCTTTGTCGGTCAGGTAGTAGCAGCTGGTCCTATCGGTGCTGCACTCTTGGGAGCTGCTAGTGGAGCAGTTGCAGGTAGCGTGGGTGCAGGTTTAGCATCGGTGCTTGCAACTTTAGGTATGCCTAAAGAGAAAGCAGCTATTTATGAAACTCGTTTAAAAGCTGGTGAATTTATCATCATGGCAGAAGTTCCCGCAGATAAAAGTGGTGAATTTCAATTACTATTAGAAAGTGCTGGTGGGGAAGAAGTTCATACTAGTGAAATGACCTTACCTCGTCCTTGTCCTGGTCGTTGTAATTCGGAAGCAGACTTAGCTCCAGAAATACGCTCTCATCTATCAAAAGAAGCTCAAAAAACCTTTATTGAACGCTATAATTCTGTGTTTGATGAAACTGGTAATGAGAACAAAGCTGAAGAAGCTGCTTGGGAAACCATTCATCAACAATATGATGAAGATGAAAATGGAGTTTGGTCTAAAGCAAAAATACTTGCATAGATAGCAGCAAACTGAATATAATACTAGACCAAAAAATGTTTGTGACAGATCCAATTGTAGGGGTGGGGTTACCCCACCCCTACCAACCAATCATGTGTCGCATTCTTTTTTCAAATTGGTATAAGTAGGTGAGTACAATTAAATATAAATAAAACCTCACCTCTAACCTCTTTCCTTATTAAGGAGAGGGGTGTTTTAAGTAAAGAAAAGTTGGGGATATTAAGTTTTGGCTAAGAGGTTGTTTGTCAAGTCTAAAGCTTTACGAAAAAACCTCACTTCTTATCTCTCTCCTAGGAGGAAACAGACTCTGAAACCCCTATTTTTCTGTTATCCTTCTAGTAGGTAAGGGGTTAGGTTTTTAGGGTTGTGATGTTAAACATAATACTTTTCAAACATCCTCTAAGGAGAGGGGTGTTTTAAGCAAAGACAAGTTGGGAATATTAAGTTTTGGCTAATGGATAATTAATTTATATAGTTCAATAGCCATCTTTTAGAGAGTTAAAATTTAAAAATATCAATTATTTTTTGTTTGTTTGTTTTTAGACTCAAATATATCTACAGGAATAACCCTGACTTTTAAATCAATTTTTGATTCTAATTCCTTTTCTAAAAATTCTTGAACTAAATCTATTTGTGTCTTTGTTATTGAACCCAAAGGTGCTGCAACCTCTATTTCAATTAATAGCAATTCTCGGCGAGGTGAAACTCGAATTTCACGAACATCTCTGGCAGCAAAAGTCAACGTCCGTTGCTGAATCAGCCTTGTTACACTATTATGTACATTTTGTTTAATTAAAATATTTTTTAAAGAAAAACCTAAAGGCACAGCTAATAAAAATAAAATAATAATTGATACAAATAACCCCTGAGTAGCTTTTTTAAAGTTGCCATAACTTTGCCACAAAAACACTAATCCGCCACTAAAAATAATAGCTGTTAAATTAGTAAAAAATAACAACATTGCGCCAAATGATAAACGTTCCTGCCCCAAGGCTAAACCAATTCCTACTACACCCAAAGGAGGAACCAGAGCTACAGAAATAGCAACTCCAGGTAAAGCATCAGCAATTCGACGACGAGAGTTAGCAAAAGCTCCAGCAGCTCCAGCAGCAAGAGCTACTCCTAAATCAATTAAAGTGGGATTAGCTCTTGATGAAATTTCTGGACTAATGGTTTTTAATCCCAGTAATAAAGTACTTAAAAAGGCAATAAAAACAGTCAAAATTACACCAGTTAAAATTGTTAAACTGGAGCGTCTTAACAAACGTCTATTGCCCATAACCATTGCATAAGCTAAACCGATAATAGGTCCCATTAAAGGAGCAATTATCATTGCCCCAATAATCACTGCCACACTGTTAGCTAGCATTCCCAAAGTGGCAATTATACTAGAAGCTCCTAATAAAAAATGAAAGCTGAAGGAGGGAACAGATAATCTCCACAAATGTCTATTTAAACTGGCAATAGGCATTGGTTTTTCTACTAACCAATGCCAATCACCACTACTCACATTCCAGAAATTGACTATGTGATTTTTTATAAAAATATACTGCTTTTTGATTAAAGACATAATTGTTGCCATATGATTAAAATCAATAAAAAAGACTATTAATTATAATCATATACATTATTATATCTATAGGAATCAGCTTTAATTTTTGGTAATATTAACTTAGCTATATTCATTTAGTTGTCTGTGATTAGAATCCGTTACACCTTGGCTTTTAAAACCATTGCTGTTTTGCTTACTAGCACTAGGAAGATAATCTTGATATTGTTGCTGATCGTAGAAATAAAGAGTGCGAATTGGATAAGGAATATTGATATCTGCTTCATCAAATGCTTTCTTGATAGCAACAATTGCTTGAGTTTGAATCCGACGCACATCTTTCTGCTGGGGTAATGTCCAATATCTGACAACAAAATCAATTGAACTATCACCAAAACCAAGTAAATCAATTTCTGGAGCAGGTTGTTGTAACACACCATTAACCTCAGATATCAATTGCTGCAAAATCTGTTTAGCTTTGGGTAATGGTGTATTATAATCTACACCTACTCCTAAATCTGTTCGACGAGCATCAAAGGCTGTTCTCACTTGTACTGCACTTGTAAATACAGTTGAATTTGGTATTATTACTCGCTCTCCTTTATAAGTACGAATTTTCGTAGTGCGAATATCAATGCGCTCCACAGTACCTTCATAATCACCGATAATTACTTGGTCATTGATGCGAAATGGCTCCTGTAATAATAGTAGTATCCCTGCTAAAAAATTTTTGAATATGTCTTGAAAAGCAAAACCAACTGCTACAGAACCAAGTCCCAAAGTGGCAATTATGTCTCCTAATCTTAAGCCTGGAAAAGCAATTACACAGGCAATTATAATTCCTACAGCCCAAGCACTTACATAAGCACTTTTTGATAGTAATAGTCTTAGGGATTGACTACGAAGGGTGCGCTTACCTACTTGACTAGCTAGTTTTTCTAAAAATCTAGCTATATAGCGAGTCAATATAATTAAAATCAGTGCTATAAACAGCCCTGGTAATACTTTTATGCTACTAGAAACTATATCTTTTAAACTGCTTAATATTGTATTTAACAACTTACTTATCTCCTCCAAAAAAAGTTGACTATGTTTGCAAAAAAAATATCAAAAAATACAAAATAAAATACTAATTATTTTAGTTGCATTCAATAAAAATAAATAGGATGAAGTTAGTAATTACTTCTTCATCCCAATCTATTCACTTATTTAAATTTTGCAACAGCACTTTCAAATGCTGTATTCAGTTCATTCCAAGCCTTTTCAAAACCAGCTTGCATTTCTGACCAAGCTTGTTCGCTAGTGTTCTGTAATTCTTTTAACTTAGCTTGAGCAGCATCGCGCTTAGTATATATTTCTTCTAATTTACTGTGATATTCAACTGCTGCATCCGCTTTTGCTTGGTTTGCCTTAGCTTTTAACTCATCAATTTGAGCATTTAACTTATCTAATTGCGCTTTAACTTTTTCTTGATAAGCCTGTTTTTGATCGTAATTTACGCTCATAAGTTAATCTCCGATAAAGTTATTTTTTTAATGATGGTGCTTATGTTTATTAACTAAATTATGATTACCAATTTGATTACCAATTAAATCTGTATTTAGCTTCCAATCAATAAGGCACTATCATTATTACCAATAGTAGAATATTAACAATTTTTGTTTATATGTAAATCAATCGTAAGATGCAAAAAAAATATATGTCGCAAAAATAAATATCTATCTCCAGAAACATAAATATCTATCTTGAGAATCTATCTTGAGATTAATGCCAAAATTATTAACAGCTAGCATGTGTTACATTTTTTACAAAAATTATAAATGAATATAACTAAAAAATGTTTAACAGCAGACTTCTTACGGAACCTAGATAGAACAGAACCTCTATCTTATGACTTAAGTTAAATCATCACCAAGGAAGATGCACTTTTCCTATTCCTGATTGTAAATTTAAATTAAATAATCTAATCAACTAAATCAGTTTGTAAATGTTCTCAAACAAATGTGTTACATATGATGTAAAAAATCATATTTTTCAACTATTCAAGATACTATCTTTAAAGCAATTAATTTTATATTCTGTTTAGTAGTCAGAAAGTGATAGCTACTCAGAAGTTAAAAAATGCACCGTTACTAATAACTCAAGTATGCTCGAGCTGATGCAACTTTTTGGTACTAGCAAATTTTCTCTGCGGAGGATGCTGCTACAGCAAAAACTTGTTACAAGCACACTTACTGACTTATCTGTAGCGGTCCACACCTTTAAGGAGCATATTTATGACAGAAAACAACCCAACTCGTGGGCAATTAGAAAGAAATTTATCACAGCGAATTCAAAGCTTTTATGCCAATCAGTTAGGACACAGACCTACAAAGGTGACTTGCCAATTATTTGATGCCAAATTAGCAATTGTAATTGAGGATTCTATCACCCAACCTGAACAACTACTGATAGATCGAGGTCAAGAAAAGTTAGTAGAACAAGTTCGTTCTGGTTTAGATGAAGCTATTGAACCTGAACTAAAACAGCTAATTGAAGAAGTGCTTGAAATTACCGTTTTAGACTTGTTATCTGATGTCACTTTAAACACTGGTCGCGGTGGCATTATTGCTGTACTATCTGATACACCATCGGTTCGTAATCCTGATGCAATTCCTAAAGTCAAAAAGAAAACATCAAGTAAATCAAAATCTGAGTAATTATAGACTTATCTATTGTGCATAAATATTTTATTTTATGCCATGTCAGCTAATCAGATTTCTGATTAGTCTTTTCAACCTATAGGTGTAAAATGTACCAATTTTAAATTACAGGAATATTAGTAATGTGTCAATCAAGTACCAATATTACCCTTCTTGAACAAGTTTTATCTAAGCAGATAAAAAGCTTATTTTATCAACAGCTTGGACATCAGATTGACGAAATAAATTGTAATTTTTTCGATAGTAAATTAGCAATAGTTATTAAAAATGCTTTAACCAAAGCAGAACTATTATTGATTCAGCATGGACATGAGGAAATAGCTAAAAAATTTAGAAATAGTATAGAGGAAATTATACAACCTGAATTGAGGAATTTGATTGAAGAAGTTACAGGAGTTGAAATCACACAAATGCTGTTTGCAACTCATTTAGATGCAAATTGTGTCAGTTTGATAGTTTTATTTGATGATAATTATAATCAAAATACTGTGTTGCTGAATCCAGGTATGAATTTATAATTTACACCATTCTTAACCCTCTTTTATTACTTTGGCAAAAGAATAATCTAGGATGCTTACAGCATAGGACTTTTACGAAAAATATTCATTTCAGGCATTCTGTTTAAAAATAAACGCTCAAATGTCCAATTTATATACATTGGAAAATTTGGCTTTTATTTTTATTTTCCCAGAGTGACAAAAGAGGGTTAACAAGACCAAAAAAACCGTCATAAGTAAATGTGTAGAGTGCTACCAGACAAGTAATACCTTAGTAACACTCTCCACATATTGCTACCAAGAGCGTTTAAAGACAGCATCAATATTATAGTACATATAAACTAAATTATTGACTTTTTTCCTCACCTGGTTACAAAATAGCCCACAAACTGGAGTATTTTGAGCGGATTGTTAAGAAATAAGTACTTTATATACAAACTTTAAAATTCTGATAATTATAACCAGCATTGACCTCTCAATACCCAACTGCTTGTGTCACTAATAGATGTAGAGTTAGGTCAATGTGATGATGACTACTGAATTCGATATCAATGTATCTACCTTAATGGTTCAGCTTGTTCCAGAACTGTTGAGAGAACGTCCCTATGGTATTTACGAATTAGCTCAGGAATTTTCCCAAAAGTTAAAGCAGCCAATTTGTTCCCTGATAGCACCTTTATCAGAAACTCTCAATGACATGTCCAAAAATGGTAAGTTGAGCTATGACCGTGACACTCACCATATGATTTTAACGTAGTTTTACGGTAATAAATTGCTAAAAAATATACAGCATGACTCTATTATATAAAGGTTACCAGGAGGTGGCTTACTCTACGAGAAGGCGTAGAGTAAGCCACCTCCGTCCTTGATCATTATAGCGCTTTTCAGTTGAGTCCAATACACGAGGGAACCTCACCCCCTGAGTGCGGACACCCCTCTCCTACCCTACGGGAAGCCACTCCGTGTCTATAGTAAGGAGAGGGG
>JAAUYI010165323.1_pt1 | contig 29718 bp, 29 predicted proteins | sample 7278041 | NCBI WGS metagenome assembly JAAUYI01 (sample SAMN14350216, study PRJNA611818) | marine sediment metagenome | isolation source: surface marine sediment (0.6m) | place: French Polynesia: Moorea | collected 2018-08
ATATCGTTAAAACCCTTAATTTATATAGCATTCAGGATTAGGACAAACTCACAAAATTAATGGGACAAAGCACTAGTGTTCTGTCCCATTAGTTTTGATGGCTAGTTTTATAGTCATATTTATATGACTTTGACTATGAGACTGGGACTTATAGTCCCAGGTGGGTGTGATGGAAACCCCATCATATTTTATGGGACAAACCACTAGTAGTCCACCACACCAACTTTGCCGGGTAAAGGCAGAGAGGGGGGAGAGGGGGGATAAAAAACTTTGTTCTTTCCTTATTAACCCCGCATAGTTTACTTGGTGGAGTACTAGGATTTAGGTAGGATTAAAATCAACCAAATACAAAGTACTTTTATGCAAATAATAGTCACAATATTTACTGTTAACAAGCGTTTTCCCCTCATTATTCCCTCGTCCCTCGTTACAAGGTAAAACCTTGTAATGCATGGGTTTCCAGTCTCAGCCTGGAAATCAAGTGAATACAATGGTTTAATTTTTAAGTACATTTATGGAAGTATTCGTCACAATATTTACTGTTAACAAGCGTTTCCCTCTGACGATCAGTCGCGGTACTACAGCACAAACAACCAATGTCTGGGTAAAAATTACAGCAGATGGGATTGAGGGCTGGGGAGAAGCATCGCCATTTGGTGTCGGTAATCATCGTCAATCCACAGAAATGATTGTGGATGCCCTACAGCAAGTTACCCCAAAATTAGCAGCCTTTCATCCCTTACAGCGCCAGCAAATTGAACAAGTTGCAATGGAACAAAAACTGCCTTCCGCTGCCCAAGCAGCCCTAGATATGGCTATGCATGACTGGCTGGGAAAGCATGTGGGATTGCCAATTTGGCAGATTTTGGGACTCGATATTCACAATATTGTCCCAACTTCGGTGACAATTGGAATTAATACCCCACAAGGGGCAAAGAAACGGGTGCGGGATTGGTTGCAATTTACTGATGTGCAGATTTTCAAGGTGAAATTAGGTAGTACGGATGGCATTGAGGCAGATAAAAAAATGTTGATGGCGGTGCGACAAGAAGCACCCACACCAGAATTATATGTTGATGCAAACGGGGGTTGGAGTTTGGAGGATGCAATGGAAATGTGCTATTGGCTAGCAGATTTGGGTATTAAATATGTAGAACAACCCCTAAAGCGAGGCGACGAAAAAAATTTAGCACAGCTCCAGCAAAATTCGCCCCTACCCATTTTTGTGGATGAAAGTTGCTTCACCAGCACTGACATTCCTCCACTTGCAAATAGTATTGATGGTGTTAACATCAAGCTGATGAAATCAGGGGGCTTAACAGAGGCAATGCGGATGGTGCATACAGCCCGGGCACATGGATTACAAGTGATGTTCGGTTGTTATTCTGACAGCGTGCTGGCAAATACAGCAGCAGCGCAGTTAGCACCATTAGCAGACTATCTGGATTTAGACAGTCACCTGAATTTAATTGACGACCCCTTTGTGGGTGCATCTGTACAACAAGGCAGAATCTTGCCAAATAATTTACCAGGTTTGGGGGTACAACACAGTGCGTCTGGCGCTTAATCAACGAGTAGCAATCCTTTTACATGAGGGAATTAAGGGAACTCACGGAAAAACAGGGTTATCACTTTTACGCTATAGTGAATCCCCCATTGCAGTAGCAATTGACCGTGATTGTGCGGGTAAGTCTTTACCAGAATTAACAGGTATTCAGCGTGATGTGCCCATTGTGGCTTCGGTTGCTGCAGCCTTGGAATACAAGCCAGAAGTGCTGGTAATTGGCATCGCTCCCAAAGGTGGCGTTTTACCCGATGATTACTGGCACGAACTTAAGGATGCCCTAAAAGCTGGGATGTCCATAGTCAATGGTTTGCATACACCCTTGGCAAACATCCCAGAATTACAGACATTGCTGCAACCAGGGCAATTAATTTGGGATGTACGTAAAGAACCCCCGAATTTGGATGTGGCTAGCGCTATGGCACAAAACCTTACCTGTCGTCGGGTGTTGACGGTGGGTACGGACATGTCAGTGGGTAAAATGTCAACTAGCCTAGAGTTACATTGGGCATCTAGAAAGCGCGGTTTACGGACAAAGTTTCTGGCTACCGGGCAAACTGGATTAATGTTAGAGGGAGATGGTGTAGCATTAGATGCCGTGCGTACAGATTTTGCCGCTGGGGCAGTAGAACAGGTGGTTATGCGCTATGGTCAAAACTACGACATCCTCCATGTTGAAGGGCAGGGTTCCCTACTACACCCTGGTTCCACCGCTACCTTACCTTTAATCAGGGGTTCCCAAGCAACACACTTAATATTAGTCCACCGTGCCGAACAAACCCATGTCCGCAATCATCCCCATGTACCTATTCCCCCTTTACCGGAAGTGGTGCAGCTGTATGAAACCGTCGCCAGCGCTGCTGGTGCCTTTGCACCCGTATCTGTAGTTGGTATTTCCCTAAATACTGCCCATCTCGATGAAAATACTGCCAGAGATGCGATCGCTCAAATTACAGCCGTAACTGGGTTACCCTGCACTGATCCCATCCGTTTTGATGGGAATTTACTCCTGGATGCGATTATGCAAACCTAAAAAATGTCCAACAAGATAAAGGGAACCACACAAAACCACTAAATTTTCTGGGGAGTTAAAAGCCTCTGACAGTGCTGAGAATACATCTGGATAAGTATGACAAAAACTTAATTGCGGACAAATTTCAGCAGCCAGCTTTGCCAACTCCCCAGGAACAGCAGAACTATGGTCTGATACTGGTACTAAATATAACTTGTCATTGGGTTTGAGTAAGGTTTGGAAAATTTCGGCATGTTCTTTAGTGGAAAGCATTCCCATTACCCAAGTTACTGTCGGAGTATCTAATGTATCCACATATTCGCGCAAGACTTGGGCAGAAGCAGGATTATGGGCACCATCCAACAATAACCTATGATTTTTCCAGGTAATCCATTGCATCCTTCCCAGCCACTTAGTATTAGCCATCCCCTGAATTATGGCTGCTTGGGAAATTTGCCAACCTTGATGTTGGAGAATTTCCACAGCTGCTAAAGCCAAAGCAGAATTGTGTAGCTGAATTTGTCCCTCTAGGGGCAAAGGATACTTAATTGTTCGGTGATTTGAGTATTGTTTGTGTATTTTATTCTTTAAGACTTCTCCCCCATCTCCCTTGTCTCCCCCATCTCTCTTGTCTCCCCATCTCTTATACTCAGCCCATCCAGGGGCAATTTGACAGGATGGAAGTGGTATAAAAACAGGGCAATTTAATTCTTGAATGCGCGATCGCACCACTTTTTGAGCATCCGGTGGCAAATTCCCAATCACAGCAGGACATCCAGCTTTGAGGATACCTGCTTTTTCCCTAGCAATATCGGCAACTGTGGGACCTAATTGTTGCCAGTGTTCCCGGCTGATGGAAGTGATAATCGTCACCAAAGGTTGAGTACAAACATTGGTAGCATCTAACCGTCCTCCCAATCCCACTTCTACCACTGCCACATCAGCTTTTTCCTGGGCAAAATATAACCAAGCTGCTGCGGTAATAACTTCAAACTGGGTCGGTGATTCCTCATCTGGACGAATTGCACCTTGAACTTCCAGTATTAATTTCGACAATTCATCTAAGGAAATTTGCTGTTCATTCAGACAAATACGTTCCGTCCAATCCACTAAATGGGGCGAAGTATAGCGTCCAGTGCGGTAACCAGCAGCGGTGAGTATGGAGGAAAGATAAGCACATACCGAACCTTTGCCATTAGTACCAGCGACGTGGATAACAGGAACTTGATGATGGGGATTGCCAAGATTTGCCAGCAACCGTTGAATCCGCGATAGTCCCAAATGGACACCAAAGCGTTGAAATGGTTTGAGTAAGGAATCGATATCCACGAGTGGAGAGTTAGGAGTTAGTAGGGGCGCTGCGGCTTGCGCCGTAATGTATTTTAGGGCGGGCTGCTGCCTCCACCCCAAGCAGGGTGTACAATACAAAGGGAATCGTCAAATTAGGACGGGCAGGGATGCCCATCCCACAAAAATGTATTTGATAAGGGTCAAAACCCCACAGATAAATCCGGGGGGTTCCAACTCACTGCGCGAGTTTCCTTTACCCTGTTCGAGAGAATTATGAGTATATTATTTACGCTTCTTTATTTAAAAAGGTTTGTATTTGTCTTAAAGCCGCAGCACCGATGTTGAACACTGCCCAAGATGCAGCAATCAAAATTGGTGCTAAAACTATTACCACACGAAGATCCAGATCCATATTTGTAACCCCTCTGTTAAATAAAACTTAAAGTTTTGTCAATTGCTCTCATTTTTATTTTTATCTGAAATTGTGAATTTTTACCAACTTGTATGTAAATTTTTGTTACATAACTGTGATTGGGGAATGGGGAATAAAGTCTAGTAACACGTCTTAACTTACATCTTGCACCATTCAAGGGCAAGACCTAAAAAACCGAGGTGGAAGATATAAGTTAAGAAACAAATTCGGCAGTCGGCAGTCGGTAATCGGCAAGTAGATGCTGGTTTTGTATTTTTTCCCTATTCCCTTAGGAAAGGCAACAGGCAACAGGCACCAGGCAACAGGCAATAGATTCAGATAATTGCTGTGCAGTAGTATTTTTTGAAATTGGTATTCCCTATTCCCTATTCCCTATTCCCTATTCCCTATTCCCTAATCTCTCCCAAAGCCAATATCCGTACCTTTGCCAGCATGAACGTCAGCTAACTTTTTGTAACGTTGTGCATGTTCAATGAGTTCTGTGGCTTCAGTATCTGTGACTTGACGTATTATCTTTCCTGGAACCCCCATAACAAGGGACTTTGGAGGTACATCTTTGGTTACTACAGCCCCAGCACCAATGATGCTACCAGCACCGACTCGCACTCCGTCTAAAATTACTGCCCCAATACCAATTAAGCTACCATGTTCAATGTAAGCAGAATGGACGACAGCGCGATGTCCGACAGTTACGTAATCTTCTAAGATTGTTGGTTTACCAGGATCGCCGTGTAGAATAGCTCCATCCTGAATGTTAGTACATTCGCCGATTTCTATACGTTCCACATCTGCCCGGATAACAGCAGTGTACCAAATACTGGCTCCTGCTGCTATTTTCACATTACCCATAACAACAGCATTGGCAGCAACAAAAGCAGCTTGAGAAAAATCAACACAAGACCAGTAGGAAGTGGCAGACACGATAGAATATATAAAATATATAGAATTGTACCAAGGAACACGCTCTATAGCTCCAACCTTGGAGGCTGATTGCAAAATCAGAATATCACGCGACGAGACATTATCACTATCTCGACTGAGGTAGCACTAAGTAATTACCCCAACAATATGGAGTATGAGTGTAAAATAAAACTTATCTAGTCAGTAAAGAGAATAATATGTTTGTACGCACTTCATGATGAATCCAGGCTTGCAGTACCCTATATTTGGTCCTGAAATTCAGTGTCCTCATTGCCGCCAAACAATTTCGGCATTGACACTCACAGATACCTATTTATGCCCCCGTCACGGCGCTTTTGAAGCCAATCCCAAAACTGGAGAATTGCTGCATTTGCAGTCCGGGCGTCATTGGCGCAGGTGGAATGGAGAATGGTATCGGCAACATACCCATCCTGATGGCATTCGCTTTGAAATTCACGAAGCACTAGATAAACTTTATACCCAGGGGTATAGAGCCACAAGAGTAATTATTGCCCAACGCTATCAGGAATTGATGAATGGTTATTTAGAACGCAGTACTCCTTGGCGTTCCAACTCTAATCAGTCAGAGGCTAATTCAGCACGGCTTTATGGCTTACCAGTGGAGTTTAGCCCCGATCCCTCAGAAGAACCCTGCTGGGAAGTCATTAATTTTGATTTGGAAAAAGAACCAGGAGTACCCGTGCGCTACCCCTATTTTCGACTTTTTGAGTAAAGTTATAAAAGTTATCCTTTTTTGTGGGCGCAAAGCTTGCTTTGCGCCCCTAAAAACTTTGCGCCTGGTGGGCGTAAACTTTGCGCCCCTACGAACTCATGAATATTAACTCATAATGCATCACGCTTCCATTCGCACAGCCAATATCCATCGGGCGATCGCCTTTTACGAACAACTGGGGTTTATAGTTTGTGAACGCTTCACCACAGGCTATACTTTGGCGTGTTGGATGGAAGGATTAGGGGGGAGAATAGAATTGATTCAAATTCCCCAACCAAAACCAGCCCCAGATGCATTTAATGATGAACATTATGTGGGATATTATCATCTTTCTTTTGATTTGACTGAGATTACGCCAGATTTGCCCAGTTACTTGACAAATTTACAAGAAACCTTTAATGTGACCGCACAGCAATCAGAACTAGTAGAACCACTAAAGGTGCTTTTAGAACCGACACAACAACAAATAGGTGATCGCATTTATGAAGTAGCTTTTATTGCAGATGCGGATGGCTTACCATTAGAGTTAATTCGGGTTTTAAGTATACTTAGTTAGTACCGTAAATGTTAAAAAAAACTTAAATTTTTGTGCGGATTTTAACTACATTTGTATATCCACTTTATATTAATTTTGTAAACAGAATAATATTTTTCTGTAGTGTTGCCGAAGCCATAAGTAAGCTTCAAAGAATACACTATAGCTATATTAACCTTATTAACTTTAGTAATTAAATATACAGATTACTTGAATATATACATGTCTGTATTTTCTCGGTTGCATAGATTTCGTGTTCCCATTTTTCTCTTTATTTTTTGTCTTATGGCAGTATTATTACATAGTAATAAGCTGGTTGATAACCTGTTTTTAGCTGTATCTTCAGGTGTAGATAGAAACACAACGTTAACATCAAAAATAAACAGAGATTTTGTACTGACAAAAGATGTAGGCAGGACGGTGTTAGATAATGGTCTAACCGTGCTGACAAAAGAAGTACATAATAGTCCCGTAGTTAGCTTACAGGTATGGTATAAAGTAGGTTCACTCCAAGAAACACCAGGAATCAATGGTATTGCCCACCAATTGGAACACATAATGTTTAAAGGCACTACAAATCGTCCGATTCAATTTGGACGTTTGTTGACTGCTTTGGGGAGTGATTGGAATGCTTTTACTAGCTATGACCAAACGGCATATTATGGAACGGTAGAAAGTAATAAATTAAAAGCGCTGCTGGAATTAGAAGCAGACAGAATGGAAAATGCCTTGATTGATGCTGAGGCATTAGCTACAGAAAAACGGGTAGTAATTTCCGAATTACAGGGTTACGAAAATAACCCAGACTATCGTCTGAGTCGTGCTGTGATGAAAGCAGCATTTCCTAACCATCCCTACGGTTTACCTGTTGGTGGTACGAAAGCGGATGTGGAAAAGTTTCAACTACAACAGGTAAAAGAATATTACCGTAATTACTACAGTCCGGATAATGCTGTATTGGTAATTGTTGGTGATTTCGACACGGCAAAAACTCTGAAAGATGTCAAAGAAATCTTTGGTAAAATTCCACCAAATCAGAAATCGAGGGTGGAAAAAAACAAGCATTTACCCCTGAAAAATCAGAGTGGTTCTTTATTTTCAGCTTCCTCTTCTAAAGTCATTCTCCGGGAACCAGGAGGTGCTGGACTGCTACATGGGGTATATCCCCTACCAGACGTAAATCATCCGGATATACCTGCCCTAGATGTGATGGATTATATCTTGAGCGAGGGACGGAATTCTCGTTTGCAAAGAGCATTGGTAGAATCAGGTTTAGCCAGCGAAGTTAAGACTTATGTAAACAAGATGCTTGCTGGTGGCTGGTATGAGGTAATAGTAACCGCAAATGCCAATAGTAATTTGTCTAAATTAGACTCAGTAGTTAAGGATGCGATCGCTAAAGTTGCAGCCAAAGGAGTCACCCGAGTAGAAGTTAGCCGTGCTAAGGCACAGTTAGAAGCCGAGATTATTTTAAATAACCGTGATATTACTAGTCAGGCTATGCAATTAGGTAACGATGAAATCACATCTGGTGATTATCGTTATACAGACCGCTATTTAGCAGCCATGACTGAGGTTACTGCAGCAGATGTGCAGCGTGTGGCGAAAAAGTATCTCAAAAAAGAACTGCGTACCGTCGGCTTTTTTGAACCAAATAATACCCGGACTATAGCGAGTGCTAGTATTAAATCTAACACGAAAACCCCCGCCAGAGAAAATTTATCTGCTGAGACAACATTAAATACAGCACAATTGGCTAAGTACTTACCAACCGTAGATTTCACATCAACCCCTATTACCCAGCAGTTACCACAAAAATTTACCTTATCTAATGGTTTGCGGTTGTTACTATTACCTGATAGCAGCACTCCTACTATTACCCTGAGTGGCTATATCAAAGCAGGTAAAGAATTTGACCCAAAAAATAAAGCTGGATTGGCATCTTTGGTGGCTGATAACTTGATGAATGGTACTAAAACCAAAGATGCTTTAGATATTGCCAAAACCTTGGAAAACAGGGGAGTGACTCTCAACTTTAAAACCTATACCGAAGCATTGGAAATTCAGGGTAATAGTTTGGCGTCAGATTTACCCATACTGATGCGGACATTGGCAGATGTGGTTCAAAATCCCACGTTTCCTCATAAAGAGTTAGAACTGAGTCGGAAACAAGCTTTAACCAATCTCAAGCAGGAATTAGACGATCCGGCAGAAGTTGCCAGAAGAACATTTTTTCAGTCCGTATATCCAGAAAATCATCCTTTACACAACTTCCCCACTCAGAAAAGTTGGCGTCGGATTCGCCGTCAGGATGTAATTAATTTTGCCGCTACACACTATCGTCCCGAAACCACGGTATTAGTCTTGACGGGAGATTTTGCTCCCCAACAGGTACATAGCTTGATTGCTGAGGAATTTGAGAATTGGCAAGTTAACACCCCCGCACCCAAATTAGATTATCCAGATGTGCCCGTACCGGATACGGTAGTACGTGTTAACCCGGTGATTCCTGGTAAAACTCAAGCAATTACTTACATAGGAAATACTGGTATTAAACGCGAAAATCAGCAATTTTATGCTGTCTTAGTATTAAATCAGATTTTGGGTGGTGACACCATATCTAGTCGTTTGGGAGCAGAAATTCGTGATCGCCAAGGTTTGACCTATGGTATTTATAGCGATATGCAAGCAGGTAAAAATTTTGGCATCTTTAGCATCGAGATGCAAACCGCACCAGAAGATGCCAATCAGGCGATCGCTAGCACTCGTAAACTGTTAGAAGATGTTTATACTCGTGGTGTAACTGCGGCAGAAGTGGAGACAGCAAAACAAACTCTAATTGGTAATTACAATGTTTCCCTGGCAAAACCAGAGGAATTAACATCCAAGGTTCTCTGGAATCAATTGTATGGATTGAAGCCAAAAGAATTACGTGATTTTACTCAAAAAATCAAAAAGGTAACTTTGGAGGAGGTAAATCAAGCTGCTCGCGAACTGCTAGATCCAAATAAAATTGTAGTAGTTACAGCTGGTTCATCTGTGTTAGCAGACAAAGGGGATGAGTAATGGGTAATTGGTAATTGGTAATTGGTAATTGGTAATTGGTAATTGGTAAAAGAGTGTGTGGCAGAAATTGCTTTGTTCATCAATAAAGAGGGTGTTTATAAATAAAAGAAACCGGGTTTGGGATAGGTGGAGAAGCGAGAATTTGAGTATGTATACCAAAACAAACCCGGTTTCTATACCCTCTAAGGGAATAGGAAAAAATAAATTATCTCATTTGTAGGGGTGCGGTTTCCTCGCCCCTATAAATGGTATGATCGAAGACCAAAGAATTTACAATTGGGATATTTTTTTATTTGCAAGTCCCTAAACAACAGAAACCTGGTTGCTTGATAGTTGTGGAGGAAGAGAATAATGATTCATTTAATTCTTAAAAAGAATAATCACAAAAATAATCACAAATCACTACAAACTATCTCAACAATTTTGGCGTTGTTGCTGTGCTGCTTTTTGTTTGGTGCTACTCCTGCAATGGCTGGGGATACCTCAGGTAATATGTTGAAGCAAGCAGCAATAGAAAAGACTGTTTCCCTAGGTAATAGCACTGGAGAGTTGCAATTTGAACCAAATCGTCTAGAATTTTTGACTGGTAACCGTTATAAACTCCACCTAACAAATCCTAGTCCCCAGAAGCACTATTTTACTGCTAAGAATTTTGCTGATGCTATTTGGACACAAAAAGTCGAAGCTGGCAATGTGGAGGTAAAAGGGGCAATTCACGAACTAGAATTAAAGCCAAATGCGGAAGCAGATTGGGTGTTTGTACCCATGAAACCAGGAAACTATGAATTACATTGTTCTATTGCAGGACATAAAGAAGCGGGAATGGTTGGGGAAATAGCTGTAGTTACTGGGAAGTAAAAAAATAACAATAATTAAGGGAACAGCAAAAAATAAATTATCCAGCAAGGGTAAAGCATCCACAACCTCTCGGTGTATGGTAGGGGCACGGCATCCATAATCTCTCAGTATATAGAGTAAGCTTAGAGATGCCGTGCCCATAGTTACCCAGGTTATGGTTTCAATAACATGAAAAAATGGTATAAACAAGACCTAGCCTATATCCATGATACTGGTTTTAGAGACTACGCTCTCAAATCTGCCCCTGGGATATTAGAGATTCTGCACCTGAACAAAATATATGAGGGTTTGATAGTAGACTTGGGTTGTGGAAGTGGACTGTTAGCACAGGAGTTTATTAAAGCGAATTATCATGTTTTTGGGGTTGATATCTCGCAATCAATGATTGATATTGCCCGTAAACGCGTCCCAAATGCTCAATTTTTAGTGGAGTCGCTTTTCCAAGTAGAAATTCCCTCCTGTAATGCTGTTGTATCCATCGGTGAATGTTTGAACTACCTATTTGATACAAACAACGATAAACAAGCCTTGGTGAACCTTTTCCACCGCATACACCAAGCTTTAGCACCAGGGGGTGTATTTATCTTTGACATTGCAGAATCTGGACAGGTAAGCAATGGAATCAGCAAACATTTTACTGAGGGAGAAAATTGGATTGTACTGGTGGAAAAACAAGAAGATATTCAAGCAAAAATATTAACTCGTCGGATTATTACCCTTCGTCAAGTTGGAGAACATTACAGACGAGATGATGAAATACACTATCTGCGGTTATACGAACGGACAGAGATTGCAAAAGAACTTCTGCAAATAGGTTTCCAAGTAAAAATTATGAATAATTACGGACAGTTTAATCTTCCCAAGGCTCATGCAGCATTTATAGCGCTTTTCAGTTGAGTGAAGTACACAATAAACCTCACCCCTTCCCCTCTCCTTACTATAGACACGAAGTGGCTTCCCGTAGGGTAGGAGAGGGGTGCCTTTAGCCGGGGTGAGGTGAGTGTCTGTATTGCACAAAGCGTGAAAACCGCTATATTGCGACTAAACCTAGATGAAGTTTTTCCCATTCTGCCAGAAACCAGGTTGATTGGGAAGATTGACCTGTAAAAACCCGAATTTTTGATTCATAAACCCACCAGAAACCAGGTTTATTAGGAAGATTGACCTGTAAAAACCCGAATTTTTCATTCATAAATCTACCAGAAACCGGGTTTATTAGGAAGATTGACCTGTAAAAACCCGAATTTTTCATTCATAAACCCGGTTTCTCTGTGTACCTGGATCAGCTATAACAGCCTCAAACGCTAAAACTACTTCACAGCAAGCATTTCATTTTTGACTTTTAACTTACCCTCTGGGTATCTATGACTTTTGATTTTACTATATGCCCTATACCCGAAAATAGGTTAAGTTAAAGATATAGATACAGTTTCTCAATTAGACTAGAATAACCTTAAATTTTAAACGATAAAGCCCAAGGAATTATTAATTTCCCATGAACATCCTCAGCAATCTGCTTTCTCAGCCAGTTCAAGATAATCGTCCCAAAAGACAACGTCGAGGCATTGAAATAAAATCTTCGCGTGAAATTGATATTATGCGACAATCAGCAAAGATTGTCGCCACTGTCCTCAAGGAAATTTCCGAACTGGTACAGCCAGGAATGACAACTGCTGACTTGGATGCTCATGCGGAAAAACGTATCCGGGAAATGGGTGCAACTCCCAGCTTTAAGGGATATCACGGTTTTCCTGGTTCGATATGTTCCAGTATTAACAATGAAGTGGTGCATGGTATTCCCAGCAAAAAGAAAGTCATCCGCACCGGAGATGTATTAAAAGTAGATACTGGTGCATTTTTTCAGGGTTTTCACGGTGATTCCTGTATTACCATTGCTGTGGGTGAAGTGACCCCAGAAGCAGCAAAATTGATTCGTGTGGCGGAAGAAAGCCTCTATAAAGGCATTGAACAGGTGAAAGCTGGTAATTACCTCATGGACATTGCAGGAGCCATAGAAGACCATGTAAAGGCAAATGGCTTTAGCGTTGTTGAAGATTTTACTGGACACGGGGTTGGTCGCAATTTACACGAAGAACCTTCTGTTTTCAACTTCCGCACCAAGGAAATGCCTAATGTGAAATTGCGTGCGGGGATGACTTTGGCAATTGAACCAATTTTAAATGAGGGTTCTAGGTTTACTAAGACATTATCTGACCGTTGGACAGCAGTAACGGTGGATAATTCTTTGTCTGCCCAGTTTGAGCATACCGTATTGGTGACAAACACTGGTTATGAGATTTTGACAGATAGAACAAAAATTTAACATTGTTCTGAGAAACCGGGTTTATTTGGCTAAAATATCCAAAATTTTTGTAGTTAGTTGGGAAAAACCCGGTTTCTTACCAGTTAATAATCAGCGAAATCGGATTAAACTACTCCCCTCCCGCTAGAAGATTATCGAATTGAGTGAGAAGGGGAAGAGTGGGAAGAGTGGGAAGAGTGGGAAGAGGGGAAGAGTGGGAAGAGTGGGAAGAGTGGGAAGAGTGGGAAGAGGGGGAAGAGGGGGAAGAGTGGGAAGAGTGGGAAGAGGGGGAGTAACCATAACTGTTAAGTAATGTAACAGGAGTGATCGCCGTGACTCTAACAATTGCAAAATGGGCAGTAGAAGACTACCATGGCATGATTGCAGCTGGGATTTTAGATGAGCGACATGTGGAGTTACTCAATGGAGAAATTGTGGAAATGCCTCCTGAAGGGGAAGCTCACGCTTATTCTAGTGATGAAGCTGGAGAGTATTTGATATATTTATTGGGAGATCGTGCCAAAGTTCGACAAGCAAAACCCATTACACTACTAGAAAGTAATTCTGAACCTGAACCCGATATTGCCATTGTTCAACGTTTGGGACGAGATTACCGAGAACATCACCCCTATCGAGAAAATGTCTTTTGGCTGATTGAATACTCAAACTCTAGTTTAAGTAAAGACTTGGAAGTTAAAACCAAGATTTATGCTCAAGCAGGTATTCCAGAATATTGGGTAATCAATTTGCGAAGGATGGAACTAATTGTGTTTAGAGTTCCTAGGGATGACGGTTATGATTCCCAAGAAACTTTGACTGGGGGTGATATTAAACCATTAGCATTTCCCGATCTTGCAGTTTCAATTGCACGATTGTTGGGAGGTTAGAAGGCTTAGGTAAATTTTACCACTTTTCATTCTTTTTTTCATTCTTGAATCTATCCGCGATCGCGATTTCCACTCTCTGCATCAACTTCTCTAGATGCTTTCCTGTAAGCTGCTTCTAATTCTTTCTCCCGTAATAACTTTAAAGCTTTCTCAATTACTTGAGATCGAGATTTACACCCTTTAAACATCTGGTGGAAAAGAATGTTCCAGACGTTGCATTGCAACGTCTGGAACAAGGGTTTTGGGCAAAGCATATTTAATTTTCACCAGATGTCTTTTGGCTATTTGATAATTCTCAATAAATGTGATTTAAACCATATAATGACCAAATTTTGAATCATATCTTGACCAAAACTTAACCTAATTTCAAAGGTTTCAGTCAATCTTTAAGTTAGTGCTATGAACCAAATAATGACCGCAAGTCTTAAAATTACATCATAACGTGACCAAAAATTTAATTTACTAGCTGTTCAAAAAGCGAGTATTTAGACCCTTGAAAATAAAGTTAAATTTTCAATTTTCGGACAAGATATGGTTTAAAATGACCAGCTTATGGTTCAAAATCGTTTTCAGTTCTTAAATCGAGAAATTAGACCTTCACTACATACTTCGTTTTCATTGTTATACCTATTTTTTAATACTAATTAACTATAAAACCTGGCATTGTTACTATACTTAAGTCTTGAGGTTTTAAACTCTATTTATAAAGAGCGAAGCATATATTGTCCTATTGGACTTTGAAGCATATCGTGACCATTTGGCAATTTTATGGTTTAAATCACAATAAACTGTACTAGGAATGATGGTAAGTAAATAGATATTTTTTGTACTTCCATGGTCTTAAAATTTGGTAGGAATAAGCCTTCCTACCAAATTTTAAGCTATCTAATTATATTTTGTACTTTTTATCTACTACTTGATTCTCGCACTTATAGCAACATAGTTAGTTCTATAAGTAGCAAGTTTCTCTTTCGTTTGTTGATAAACAAATGTACCTTTTGGAATACTTTCTAATAAATTGATTGATTGCTCCCATTTTACTTTTGCATTTTGCCAGACTTCTTGTGGATGAGGGGGATTTTGAACCATAACAGCAGCTTCCATTGCCAATTTTTGGGCATTTTCCCAGTTTGCTGCTGCTTCTTTTTCAGTGATTAATCTTTGATTGATAGCTTTATGATTAAGACGATAAGCAGCGAGTTTATTCTTTGCTTCAGCAGAAACTGGTGTTCCTTCGGGAATACTTTCTAATAGTTTTAATGCTTCTTGCCATTTTGTTTCTGCTTGCTGCCAAACTTCTAAAGGATGAGGTGGTTTTTGAACCATTAAAGAAGCTTCCATTGCTATTTTTTTAGCAGATTTAAAATTTGCAACGGCATCAACTTCCTGATTAGAAATCAAGCTCATTTGTTGAACTGGTGAAAATTTTTCTCTACCTATGCAAGAACCAAAACCGAAGACTGCTAAACTTGAAGCTATTACTAGAATTAAGGGTTTTAGTTTCGTGCTTTTGTTTGGTTGTTGTTCTTTAATTGTCAGTGTTTGTAGGTTTTGATTTTGACTAATATTTTTTGCAGAATATGAATTGGAGAATTTGTTTCTACGTTGTTCTTGCTCAAGTTGTTTCAAACTCTGTTCTACTTGTCCTCTCAAGGTATTGACTTGTAATATTAATTTTCCAGATTTTTCTTTTAAAGATTCGCACTCATTAAATATGTCTGCTACAGATTTAAATTCACCAGCGCTAGATATAATTAATCCATGTTCCTCATCCAACCAATCTAAAGCAAAACCAGAATTACCAAAAAATGATGTGATACCAAATAATATATCTATAATCCCTTTACCATGTTCAATAGTCTCGATAATTTGATTTAGTTGTTTTTGTAGTTCTGTTAATTGCTGTTGAGCATTAGTAATTTTTTCAAGTTTTTCTTGAAGTCCATGATAGTCACTGAAATCAAAGTGAATTGTTAAACAACTATCAATATTTTTGATTTGCTCATGTACACTAGTGTTCTGTCCCATTAGTTTTGATGGCTAGTTTTATAGTCATATTTATATGACTTTGACTATTAGACTGAGACTTATAGTCCCAGGTGGGTGTGATGGAAACCCGAACAAAATTAATGGGACAAACCACTAGCCTTGAGTTGTGAAAATTTTATATAAGATAAAAGTTGTGTATTATTTAAAATTTCTTGTGATATTTCCTTAAGTTCATTGCACCATTCAATCCAAACCTCAATTCTTGATTGTAAATCTTGTAAAATTATTTCTGCTTCTGTATCGCCAAATTTTTCTGCAATAAATCCTGCACCACCTGCAATTACAGCATCTACCAGAAAACCACCAGGAATAAAAATACTAGCTACTGTACCTAAAAAAGGTAAAGCACTCATTGCTGCATTTTTAACTTTTTCAAAACCTAACTCATCTTCAATTAGTTCTTGAATATTTTGTAGTTTTGCTGCGATATTATTTAGCCTTGATGCTTCCTGATTGATTTCATCAGCATCACCAATATTAAGATTCAGGTTTTCAACAAGATTTGGTAACTCCTCAAGAAGCTGTTCTAAATTAGCCATAACTATCCTTTGAAAATGATTTTAAAATTGATGTAAAAAAAATTGGTTTGCAATTTAGCCTCCTAATTGATTGACAAATATCAGGAGTTATAACTATAAAATTCCCTAAAATCCTGCCAAATTAACATGTCCATGCTCAAACTTGCAGAAAAAATGGTAGTTATAAATACAACTACTTTTTAACTAACCCATGGATAAAGCAGATTTAGCCTTTACCCCAGCATTGGAACAAGCGCAGCTAATCCGGAAACGGGAAATATCACCCCTAGAACTGGTAGAAATATATTTAGAAAGGATTCAACGTTTAAATCCCCAATTAGGCAGTTATTTTACCGTCACAGCAGATTTGGCTATTAATGACGCGAAAGCCAAAACGGAAATGTTAACAACCGCTTCCGAATTACCACCATTTTTTGGTGTCCCCACTTCCATCAAAGACCTCTATTCCGTCGCAAGTATTCCTTGTACCCTCGGTAGTCCAGCCTTACTCAACAATATCTTTGACTATGATGATGGCGTAGTAACAAAGATGAAACAGGCTGGATTTATTATCTTAGGGAAAACAGCCACATCAGAATTAGGTTCAACTCCTTACACCGAACCTACGGGTTTTCCCCCAGCTAGAAATCCCTGGAACCCAGAATATACCCCTGGTGGTTCCAGTGGTGGTGCAGCTTCTGCTGTAGCTGCAGGATTATGCGCGATCGCCCAAGGTTCCGATGGTGGTGGTTCCATTCGCGGACCTGCGGCTTGTTGTGGTATGGTAGGAATAAAGCCATCACGGGGAAGAGTATCTAGTGCCCCCGCAGGCGATCGCCTGAGTGGACTTTCTACTAATGGTCCGATTGCCCGCACTGTGGCTGATGCAGCTGCCCTTTTAGATGTGATGTCTGGTTATATTACGGGAGATCCTTATTGGTTACCAGAACCAGAACCGTCTTTTTTGGCTGATACCAAAGAAAAACCCGGCAATTTACGCATTGCTTATTCTATCACTGTTCCTCCCTTGGGTGATGCTGATGCAACCTGTCAGCAGGGAGTCTTAGAGACCGTCAAGTTATTAACAGAACTCGGTTACAGCCTTGAGGAGAAATGCCCCGACTTTAGTGGCTTAGTGGAACCGTTTCAAGTAGTTTGGCAAGCTGGAATAGGTGCTGCGGGAATTCCCCGACAGGCATTGCAACCCTTGAATCAATGGTTATTTAACCGCATTGGTTCAGGAGGTGAATATTTGCAAGCGGTTTTCCAAATGCAAGTGGCAGCGCGACAAATAGTCGCCTTTTTCGACACCGTAGATATACTAGTGTTGCCTGTGTATCTGCATCCCGCTATCCGAGTGGGTGAATGGGCAAACCTAAGTCCAGAAGAGACATTCCAGAATATTATCAAATGGGTTGCCCCTTGTCCACCATTTAATGCAACTGGACAACCTGCGATTGCGCTTCCGATGGGTTTTGATAGTAATGGTTTACCCATGAGTGTACAGTTGGTAGGAAAACCCGCAGGAGAAGCTACTCTGATTCGATTAGCAGCGCAATTGGAAGCAATTAAACCTGGGATTAGCAAGCGTCCGCAATTTGCAAGTTAAATTGGTAGGGGTGGGGTTACAGAAACCGGGTTTCCATGGGTCAGTAACCGAAAATCTGAGTATATACGCCAAAAGAAACCCGGTTTCTTTATTTATAAACACACTCTTAGAGGTTGTTTGTCAAGTCTAAAAGCTTACTAAAGAAACCTCTTTGGGAAATCTTTCTCCTAGGAGGAAACAGACTTTGAAACCCCTATTTTTCTGTTCCCCTTTTAGTAAGGAAGGGGTTAGGGGTTAGGTTTCCAGGGTTTTGATGTTAAACATAATACTTTTCAAACATCCTCTTAGGGGTGAGGTAACCCCACTCTTACATCCCAAATTTTAGTGGGCAAAAATATTTCATTATTGTTGTTCTCGCTTTGTTTTTGCCTTTAACATTCGTGCCTTTAATTTAGCATTTCTTTCAGCAATATCCGGTCTATCTTCATACCAAGGTGGAATATCATCGTAATCAGGAATGCCATCATCTATCAAATAGCGTGCTGTGGGATTATGGGGATAATCAGCTGCAACTCCTCCCGCACAAATTACAAATAAATTAGTATCTTTCGCTGCTTTTAATGCCCGTTTTGCTGGAGGAGATACTCTGATTAAATCCCCTCGTTTAATTTCTATTAGTTCCCCATCAACTAATATTAAACCTCTCCCTGCAACCACTATATAAACTTCTTCTTGTTCAGCATGGCTATGAGTAAAAGTGTAGCCTTCATCTGGTGGTAGTTGAATTAAACCAATACCAACAGCTTGTAAATTTAGCTGTTGTCGGGGACTAGTTAAATAAGATAAATTATCAAAATCAAAATGGACTTTAGTAAAAGCTGGTGGATTTATTTTATCTTGATTCATAGTTGACATTCCCGTTCCAAAATAGCATAAATATATTGGTCATACCATTTACGTTTGATAAACTCTTTTTCTCGTAAATGACCTTCACACCACATACCAATTTTTTCTAATACCCTGGCATAACCAATGTTTTCGGTTACGCACCATGATTAAATACGGTAGATTCCTAACTCTTCAAAGTCGAAAGGAACAATTGTGCGTGCTGCTTCTGTAGCATAATCTTGACCCCAATAGCGACTATTTATTTCATAACCAATGTTTGCCTCTCGCAGTTTGGTATCGTTGATACGGATGGCACAATTATCAATTAATCGATTTTATTGTTTGAGAATTAAAGCCAGTTTAAATTTAGTTTTGGGATTCTCTTTTTTCTGATTTACAAACATTTTAATAAACTCCAGAACCTCTGTTTCTGTGAGGCTTTTACACTGATAATGACGTCAATACAATGTATCGGATTGATAAGCAAAAAATGCCTCTCAATCTGCTTCGACAAACTCACCCATTAACAGAGGTTTTGTTTCTAGATTCATCTTGATGTTTTACCGTTCCCTGTTTCCTGTTCCCTGTTCCCTAACTTTTACATTCTCTCCCACTAGGAGTAGCATCAGGATAATAAGTAATTATTGCCTTATTTTTCCTCACAAAAACCGTGGGGAATGTTTTACCCGTCTCCCAATCTTTGACATTATAAATACAAGCACCTTCAGTATTACCTTGAAGTTTAAATATTTTAGTTGTATCTATTAACATTTCTTGGGCATTACTAAGGTAACCATAACCTTTGATAACATCTCTTACCAAGCGATCTCCTTGTTTGACTACTACACCCATTGTATAGATAACACCCGGAACAACTTCCTGTCTTTGAATATTATTTGGTAATCTACCACCAATTTTTGTATTTTGTATTTCTAAGTATCTACCATAAAAATGCAACCCACCAATATCATTTGCGTTATAGATTTCCCCACAAAAAATATGTTCAAAGCCTTTTTCGCGAAACCAAATATTAGTTAAATCTTGGATAAATTCTGATTTTATTCTCCTACCAGGACGTATTTCACCACCAGTTGCTTTCTGGAGTTTTTCCACAACATCTGGGTAATAAGATAAAAGCCGTTTAAATTGATGGGGTTTAACATTAGTACCCATAGGACCACAGATTTTAAGTACAGCTTTGTCAAACTTATTTAATTCAGGTGCTGGTGGGGAAATATCTAACTTCTGTCCCGCTGGAAAACCTACTGGAACCGGATTATCTTGATTATCGAAAAAAGGTATAAATTGACTATTTGTTTCCGCTTGAACTTGATTTGTAAACATCACATAGGAAACTGGCAATAAAACAGCTAATCCACTTAATAGTCGCTTTAAAATTTGAGTATAAGATGTTTTACAAAAGTATTTTTTTGATAGTGTTTGTTTCAATTCTTGTACACCCTTACGAGTTTCCTGTTCCCTGTTACCCACTTCTGCAAGAAGTCTAATAATATTTGGTAGCATTGGTTTCCTGGATTTAATCAAAGTGATTTATTCAGCAAAATTACGTATATTGTTATAACATGGGTTTTAATCATTGACAGCAAAAAATCCAGGTAAATGCTGATGTCAACTATCAAACAACCAATGTTATAAAAAATGTTAGGGGTAACAACTGCCCTCTTAATTCATATCTTGCACTATCTTGCACCATTCTTAACAAGACCAAAAAAGCAGCTTTATACAGGAAAAATCAAGGTTTTGAAACTGAGAGATTTGCACTCTTACCCGGTAGTTGCTATAACTCTGGAAGAGGAACTTGGTACAAGATATGCGTCAATTAGTACTCAAAAGTACTTGAGTTTTATAATGTTTAATAAAGGAAATTTTACCCTCTTAATCTTACTATCATTGATATTTATCGGTTTTGGGGACAGTTTCCTTCCCCAACCGCTAAGTTCAGCTAGTCGTAATACTCGCACAACTATCAATAATTTGCTAGTGGGAATTTTCCCCACTTGGCAACCGAAAACTAAACCCTATGAACGAACCCAAGACGCATTAGAACAAACTCAAAAAAAGTAGCAATCTAAAGTCATTACTCCCCATCTTCACTCCTGTCCCCTCTCCTTACTTAGAGGATGTTTGAAAAGTATTGTTATTAACACAAAATCTCCCAAACCTAACCCTCTCCTACCCTCACCCCTAACCCCTCTCCTACCCTCACCCCTAACCCCTCTCCCATTGGGAGAGGGAAGAGAGGGAAGAGAGGGAAGAGAGGGAAGAGAGGGAAGAGAGGGAAGAGAGGGAAGAGAGGGAAACAGGAGAGGGAAGCAAAAAAAGTTTTTATATCGGAAGTGGGGTTTAAAAGCCTCTGGACTTATAGGAGAGAGGTTTATCAGAGAAGTTCCGGGTATACTTGTTGCCTTTCCAAACAACCTCTTAGACAAGTCGTGGCTACTTTCAGAAGGCACGACCTGTCTACCCGTAGGGTAGGAGAGGAGAATCGGTCGGACGGGGTGAGGTTCCCTCGTGTATTGGACACAACTGAAAACCCCCATATAAACAATGGGCAAGATGCCCATCCCACAAAGCCGATTTCTAATTTCTTCAGTTACACCTTCTTCAACCAGCTAAACATAGCACGTAAATCCTTACCCACTTCCTCAATGGGATGTTCAGCTTCTTGACGTCGCATAGCAGTAAATCCAGGCTTACCAGCTTGATTTTCCAGTACAAATTCCCGTGCAAATTGACCGGATTGAATCTCACTGAGAACCTTTTTCATTTCTGCCTTGGTTTGTTCATTCACAATCCGAGGTCCGCGAGTGTAATCTCCATACTCAGCAGTATTAGAAATACTATCGCGCATGGTTGCCAAGCCTCCTTCTACCACCAAGTCAACAATTAACTTGACTTCGTGTAGACATTCAAAATAAGCCAATTCTGGCTGATAACCCGCTTCTACCAAAGTTTCAAATCCGGCTTTGATTAAGGCACTTAAACCACCACAAAGTACCGCTTGTTCCCCAAATAAGTCGGTTTCCGTTTCTTCCCGGAAGGTAGTTTCCAAAATGCCCGCACGAGTACCACCAATACCTCTAGCATATGCCATGGCGCGATCGCGTGCCTGACCACTAGCATTCTGATAAACAGCAAACAAACAAGGTACACCCTGTCCCTGTTCGTAAGTCCTGCGTACCAAATGTCCAGGTCCCTTAGGGGCTACCATAATTACATCTACATCAGCAGGTGGTACAACTTGACCAAAATGAATATTAAACCCGTGGGCAAAAGCTAACACATTCCCCGGTTGCAGATTAGGTTCAATATCATGTTTATAAACTGATTTTTGCACCTCATCAGGTAACAAAATCATAATTACATCTGCGGCTTTAGCTGCATCTGCCACATTCTTTACGCCTAACCCAGCCGCTTCGGCTTTTGCCACTGACTTACTGCCCGGATATAATCCGACAATAACATTCATGCCACTATCTTTGAGATTTAGGGCGTGGGCATGACCTTGAGAACCATAACCAATGATGGCGATAGTTTTTCCAGCTAAAAGGTCTAAGTTAGCATCCGAGTCGTAATACATCCGAGCCATAGGAGCGTCTCCACCTCAGCAAGCATCCTGTTTTATTGCAAGTTTATAATCTTACCGCAAAAGTGAACCCCTAATCGCAATTTATTCAAAACTCTACTAAAATAAACCACCTATTACCCATCCCACTGACAGTCCAATTGCCGCAATTCCACTCTTAATGAAGATTGCACTATCAAAGTTCTCAAAAAAATTTCTTAGCTGTCGTCCCGCTTTATTAGTAGCGATCGCCAAATTGCAATACCAAACCAAACGCGCAATCCATTCCCAAGCAGCAAATATCAACAGAAAGGCGACTACACATACTATAAAAGCTGGAACCATGATGCCGCTTTCAATGGATACAAATAGCAGTATAAAAGCAAAAAACAGTGAATTTATTCCATATAATACAAGGGCTATCAATGATAATTTCAAATTTAAATAGCAAATTCCCAAAGCTAGAATAGCTTGGGAAATAATTAAAGAACTAACAATGATTTTGGTATTTTTAGTAAGCCGAGAAACAATTGAGGCTAAAGGAAAAATAGCAAAATAAATTACTAGAGGCAATGCAGCATTAGATTTTTTGAGAACCCAACCGTTAAATGCACACATACACCAAAAAGCTATTAGCCAACCCCATTCAGTTATTAAGGGTATCTGCAAAAACTTGGGAAATTTTGAAGCAGTAATTTCGGTTTTAGGAGAAACCATAATGATTTAGAGTTGACTAAACAATTGTCAAGGATAAAGTAAGTTAGTGGAAAAATTTTCGTGATTTATCCGTAAGCAATCAGTCAAAGGATTTTAAGTAATTTTACCTTTTGTTACCTCATATCTTGCACCATTCTTAGAAACCGGGTTTATAAACGTTCATATTAGGGTTTTGACAGGTAAATATTCCCAATCAACCCAGTTGCTGACCCAGGTGCAAGATGTGTGTTACAAAATTGTGGTTTTTTCCTGCTTGCCTGCTTACTTACTTTATTTATTATCCTTTAACTACGACCATTTATTGCATCTGCATAATTATCTAAATTTTTATGTAGTTTAAAATACTTGTCTTCAAAATAGTTACGAGTTATAAGTTCCGAGTTATGCAATATAGCGGTTTTCACGCTTGTGCATCCCAAATTTTTAGCAATATCCTACAACGATATCGCTTTGCGTTTAATGCTTGTATCCACTCACCCACTCCGAAGGAGTGGGTGAGTCCAGTTACACTACAGGATTCTAAATCCTGTCTAATTAGCATATTGTTTGTATTTTGTCAAGTGTAGTTATTTCTGAGGTGAATTGGAGGAATGAAAATTGGTCTTTCTTGATGTTATCAAAATTTGACTTTTAGGTTACCTGCTACGTCATAATAGGGGTTGTAGCTTTTTTGGACGAATAATGGTCAAGGAGTCCCCAAAACTACTTTCTTCTACTATAGCATCAAACAACGGAATTACGTCAATAATTTTTCGAGAAAAATTTGACGAAAAAGGAGTAAATATTTAAATAAACAAACTAAAATATTGTATATATAATCTTTGCTTATAAAATGATTGGTATCAGCAAAAATAGGGGTTAGGAGTTAGGGAAGAGAATTTGGCATTGGTGAATTAAGGGATAAATATGATACCAAATCAAACAATGTTTGCAACAGATCCAATTGTAGGGGTGCGGTTTCCGCACCCCTACCAACCATGTGTGGCATTCTTTTTTCAGGCATTGCTGAATTAAGGGATGAATATGAGTGGTACAGGTCGGAGTGCCTGCCTCATAATATAAGGGACAGGCACTCCGACCCATCCCACAAAACCATCAAAATCATCCCGCATTTATGCAACGCCGAGAATTTTTCCTTGACGGTTACATAAACTGCAACCATGATCATTTTTCTTTTTTTAGGAGTCATACTGACATTAAAATCATCTATCTAAGGTGAGATTATGAATGCTTTTACACAAAAACCGACTTTGGTGTTAGGGACATTGCTAGGAGGGATAATTTTCAGTGGTTGTTCCTCCGTTACTACACCTTCTAATCAAGCTTTACAAGAAACAACACCGGAAGCCGCAGCCAAGATATCTGCACCACAAGCAAGTGCTGATTTTGTTTCTCAAGTCGCACAAGCCACACCAGCACCCCGTCCCCGTCCACAATTGATTAAAAAGGCAGCTATGACTTTAATTGTGGATTCTGTAGAGCAGAGTATAGATGCTGTGTCGCAAATTATCGATAAACAGCAAGGAGATTTAATTAGGCTAGAAGAAAGACAACCCCAAAATGAATATGCCCGTCATAGTGCATTTATTCAACTGAGAGTTCCTCAAAAACTACTGGAACCTACCTTAGAGGAATTAGGCAAATTAGGCACCGTACAAAACCGTAATATCACTACCGAAGATGTAGGCGATCGCTTGGTGGATATTCAAGCCAGATTAACTAATTTGCGCAAAACCGAAACTAGCTTACAAAAAATTATGGAACGGGCTGGTTCTGTAAAAGATATACTCAGCGTCGCTAAAGAACTTAGTAGGGTGCGACAGTCCATCGAACAAATTGATGCTCAGTTAAAAAGTTTACAAAATCAAGTCACTTATTCTACAATTACCTTAAATTTAGAAGCGGCAATTTCTTCTAGTAGTCCTCAGCGTTCCTTAGATTCACAAATTAAACAAGCTTGGAATAATTCTACCCATTCTTTAAGTGAATTTACGGTGAGTTTACTGAAAATGGGTATTTGGTTAATTGTTTATAGTCCGTATTTGTTAATACTAGTTGCTGCTGGCTATGGCTTGTATCGCTGGCAAAGAAACTCAAGCCGTATATCCCAAAGACCAGAATCAGCTAGTTCTGAATAGTACCTTCATAATTAGTGACAAAATGGCAACCGTTGGTGTTAAATCAGAGGCAAACTAAAATAATTACAGGCTATTTGCCAGCGTTTGGCAAGCAAAATTTCTGTACTGAACTTAATTGTAAGTTTTGTACTCATGAAGACTAAATGATAGTGCATCCAAATGTCAAGATTATATAGCAGCGTATTAAAAATCTTATGCCAGAACTACGCCAATCCATTGCCCAGCACTACCACCAACGGACTAAGTACGATCCGCAAACTATCGCCGCTAAAAATAAGGGACTAGACTGGGCTAAGCAACCCGTACCATTCAAAGAATACAAAATTGGCTCTGAATTTGACCTTAAACCCTATATTCAAGAAAAACCAGAGGTATTTACCAATAACCCAGAATCACAATGGTGGCAAAGGTTATCACGATTGCTATTTTGTAGCTACGGACTGACTGCTAAAATGCCTTCCATGGGAAGTGCTGTGTATTTACGGGCTGCACCCAGTGCTGGTGGTTTATATCCAGCGGAAGTATATGTGGTTTCCCGTGGGACACCATTTTTGCCACCAGGTCTTTATAATTACCAATGTCGTAGCCATTCCCTGATGCATTATTGGGAAAGCGATGTCTGGCAAAGACTACAATCAGCTTGTTTGTGGCATCCCGCTTTAGATAGTACCCAGCTAGCAATTATTATCACTGCGGTGTTCTATCGTTCCGAGTGGCGTTATGAGGATCGCGCTTACCGACGAATTTGTTTGGATAGCGGTCACCTGTTAGGTAATATTGAGTTAGCTAGTGCCATCGCTGATTATCGCCCTCACTTAATTGGTGGTTTTGTCGATGAACAGGTAAACGAACTGCTATATATCGATCCAGTCCAAGAAGGAGCGATCGCCGTTACTGCCCTCGCTGATTTGCTGGATATTCAACAAAATTTACCCACCGGACCAACAGCCCTCCCTTCTGCTACGGAAACGGATTATCCTGAAGTTCCTGATGGTGAGTTGCTAAGTTATTTCCATTGTTCTACCCAGATTCAACAAGGTACCATCGGTAAGCTAAATTTACCACAAGTCAAGCCAGAAAAATCCCTAGAAGATAAATATAACTTTCCCTTTTGTCAAAAAATTTCTACAGTTACCACCCCTATTGATTGGGGTAAAAACCTTGAGGAATTAGAATTTACCATTCTCCACCGACGTTCTACCCGTGCTTACAATGGTCAAAATTTAACCTTTGAGGAACTAAAAACTTTACTAGATTTTACCTACCAACCCCAAAATTATATCGACCAAGGTTTAGATATTCATCCCGACTATTTCGATTTGAATTTAATCGAAACTTTTATTGCTGTTTCTGGGGTAGAAGAACTAGAAACAGGCTGTTATTATTACGCACCTCAAGCGCAAGAATTACGACAAATTCGTTTTAAAAACTTCCGTAGAGAATTGCATTTTCTCTGCTTGGGACAAGAATTAGGGCGTGATGCCGCAGTGGTAGTGTTTCATACTGCTGATTTAAAATCATCTGTGGCTCAATATGGCGATCGCGTTTATCGTTATTTGCATATGGATGCTGGTCATTTAGGTCAAAGGCTAAATTTAGCAGCAGTTCATTTGCGTTTGGGAGTTAGCGGTATTGGTGGCTTTTTTGATGACCAAGTCAATGAAGTTTTAGGTATTCCTAATGAGGAAGCTGTACTTTATGTGACTACAATTGGTCGTCCTCGGTAAGATAGGCATCCTACAGCTTTAAAATTTTTTACAGTTTAACTTCCGGTTTCTTCACAATTTCCTCACACTGTTTTTTTACCCTGGAACTATGGCTAAATTAGCCAGTGTTTTGAGTGGTTTATTTTGTGGTGAACAATAAATTACCAATACCAATTTGAAGACCCAGAGGTATAAAGAGGTATAAATATGAAAGGTTTAGTCCGATGGTTGAGCATATTTAGCCTATTGCTCATCATTTGCTGGGGATTGTTCGGTTGGAGTCAACCTGTACTGGCTGGAAATATGAGAATGCAATCAGGAACAATACTGGTAGCTCAACAACAACCATGTCCTCCCAGTGAGATCATTGATTTGAATAACGCCAATATCATTGCCTTTAAGGATTGCCGGGGATTTTACCCGAATCTGGCAAAATTAATTGTCACCAATGGACCTTATGAAACAGTCGAGGATGTTTTAAATATACCTGGATTAACCCAAACCCAAAAAGAACGCCTACAGGCAAATTTAGATAGATTTACCGTCACACCTCAAGTCATGCCTCTAGAAATGAGGATGCCTCCAAGACCACCCATGCCTGCACGATAATTAAGTCAAAAGTAACCATTGAGTAGGGGTAAGGCATCGCCTTGCCCTTATAATTTACCAGAGATTCTCAAACATAGGTACATCCTATTGATGTGAAATAAAGGTATAAGTTAAGCTAATTAAGCATAAAAAATACTTATATGTAAATACTCTTCCCATTTTCTTGAGTTATCTATAAACTACTTAATAGTAGTTCATGGATACAAACAAATGCTTAATTCTACCTGGTCTAAAGTTGATAATTTCGATCTGCTTCAACCAATTCGCATCTGGCTTGATAGCATTGAAATAGCTAATCCCCAAATTGCCCATCTGCTGTGTAGAGTCATTCCAGTGCAGTGTCCCTTTGCGCGAGATATTTACTTATTTGGTCAAAAAATTGCCCATATCCCCCCCTTGTGTAAACTCAATCCTTTCTACGAACAAGTAATTGGTCTGCGGTTTCGTGCCCTTTGTTATCTTGTTGATGTATGCGGTGAAGATGTGGGTTCTTATTGCTAGAATTCATCCCCATGTCAATATCTGCGTCTGGCAAATTTGGGCAATATTTCCGTTGCAAACAGAGTCATAATGGCATAATGCCAAAAAGTAATTTCAGCCAGATGTTTCCAATCACCCAACAACACACTAGAACCCTTGTGAATGAGTAAAATTAACAATAGACCAGTCCCACCAAACAAGACTTTACCTTTCCAAGTTGTAGGGGGATGAAAGTCAGGAGTAGTCAGGAAAAAGGCTACAAGCACACCAAGGGGACGTGCTAAATCGGGTAAGGCGATCGCCAGTAAAAAAGCTAGCATCACCGTAGCAACTCGGACTAGTAATAATGGCTTATTTGGTAAAGACAAGCGTACTCCCACGAAAGCGAATAAAATACCCAAAATTAATCCCACAACCACATCTACGGGAAAGTGGACTCCCAAATACACGCGAGAAAATGCTACTAGGCTGACAAGGGTTATACTTAATACCCACAGCCACAGACGCTGGTAATAGAATGCCAGAAAAAACCAGAATGTAGCGGAACCTTGAGAATGTCCACTGGGGAAAGATGAACCATCTGCAGTAGCTTTTGCTGCTGGGGGTGCTAAATTGGGGTTTAATTCAAAGGGACGGGGGTTAGCAGATAAATCCTTGAGTAAGATATTAAACCCTAAACTTAGGGTAGTTACGATTCCTAATTGACGACCAGTCCAAGGATCGACTAACCAGTAATAAAGGGTCATAAATACAATATATGCATACTCGGAACCCAAAGAGGTAATGGCAAGAAATAGGGGTTGTAATTCTTCTCCTAGTAGGGATTGAATCCATTTAATTGTTTCCATATCAATTGAAATTAAAGTTCTAATACAGTAATTGCACTTAATTTGAATTATGGTCAATCTGTCGTTTGTTTCCTCATCCACCTACGAATTAATTCGCAGGCTTATAAACCAAGCCGTATAAATACGGCTGAAAATATGAATAATTAGTCCGTTTTAACTGATAATTTGCACCAATGTCGTTTAGTCAACCAACCCACCTTTAAATTTATTTCAAGGAACCTACAGACAAAGCGCGTTAAAATGCACTCTCCTACCTTACTGAGTCTGATAAATCAGACTTTGTTTATCGGTTCCTGGGATTTTAATCCTAGACGGGAAACATGGAGAATTGAGAATGGTGCAAGTTGTTAGTTTTAACTGACTTCGTCTATGAATCTTGGAATTAATTCTAAGGCTAGGAAATTGTCAATGAATTCCCAGAATACACAAAAAAAGTAATTTTATAAATTCCAAAGCCATATGGGGAATAATAAATATGATTCCAATACCTCTATCAAATAAAAACAATTTTTATATGGCATTTTGGCGAACATATTATCATATGGTCTGGGCAACAAAAGAACGTCAACCCCTAATCACAGCCGACAGAGAAACAGACCTTTATAATTACATTATTGATAAAGCAAATAATCTTCATTGTATAATTCACGCTATCGATGGCATAGAAGACCATATTCATCTTATCGTTTCTATTCCACCTAGTTTATCTATCGCCGAATTTGCCAAAAATATTAAAGGTAGTAGCGCACATTTATTAAATAAAAATCATCGCTTATCTGTTAATGATTCAATTCCCTTTGCTTGGCAACGTGGATATGGCGTATTATCTTTAGGAAGCAAACAACTTGAACAAGCAATATCCTACGTTAAAAATCAGAAAAATCATCACTCCCAAGGAACAGCTATCCCATCTTTAGAACGATATGATAATGAATAATTAAATCTCTAGTTTGCTTTTTCATCCACCTGCGAATTAATTCGCAGGCTTAAAAACCAAGCCGTATAAATACGGCTGAATATATCAATAAT
>JAAUYI010012506.1_pt1 | contig 29713 bp, 31 predicted proteins | sample 7278041 | NCBI WGS metagenome assembly JAAUYI01 (sample SAMN14350216, study PRJNA611818) | marine sediment metagenome | isolation source: surface marine sediment (0.6m) | place: French Polynesia: Moorea | collected 2018-08
CGTTACTGATTTTAGTGGTGATATTTGTCTCGACGATCCATGATGGGGCTGAGTTGCCCGGTAATAGTAATGGCGCTTTACCGCCAGTGTCATTATACCAGAAAACTTGGGGATAAATCCCCTTGAGTCGCGTTTCATCCACACCTCGCTAAAGCGTAGCGGTTCTCACGCTCCCACCATGCCTTGATAGGTTGTGATTAATCATTTGACCAAAAAATAGACTGGATACAAGCTGTGTGGATTCATCCGTGGAGAGTCAAAAATGAATCTATCGTTTCATTAGCCCTTCGATTTATTGATGGGCTAATAAACCTCGTCTACCTTGAGAACCGTAGTTTTATAACCTGACTTTGGGATTGCTTCCTTACGTCGCAATGACACATCTGAATAATTAGAGACTCCAGGTTTCAACATGGATGAGGTTTAATTCTAAATTCTAAATTCTAAATTCTAAATTTTCCCTATCTTCTTCTGTGCTTGTTCAGGGAGAGCTTTGCAGCTGTACCTCTAATTAAAATTAAGATAAAAATACTGACAAAAGCTAAAGGAAATATTAACGCAAAAGATTGGAAAGCGATCGCTGTACTAATTATCACCAGTGCTAATCCACCAAAGATAATCCAACCAGTAATCAGTACCCACCAAGGTGTTCTTCCTCCAGACATTCCTCTGAAAGCCCTACCCCTGAGGTAAACTTCCCCCATAGGGTCGTATCCAGAAGGTATTTTATCGTGATAAGGGGAATTTTGCTCTGGGGGAACTTCAACGAAAATTTTGTCTTGTTTTAAACTATCTTCGTCAAAGAATGGCTGATTATCTTCGTTTCTATTCATATGATTTACGCGTATCTTAAAATTACTCGATATTTTTAAGGACTTACATTAATTCTGTAATTGTAAATTGCCGCTGTCTTTCTAATTCTTGTAACCTTAATTTTTCGTTATAAAATGCTTGGTAGTAATATTCTGCTTGCTTTGCTTCAGTCTGGGGATCGGTTTGCTCCCAAAGTTCTAAAAAGTGGCGATACCGTTTCTCTCTCATTACTCTTTCCATAGAAGCAATCGCAGCTTGAATGACGAGGGGTACGCGTAACATATCTTTTTGAGTTTTCTCATTAATATGAAATAAATGGGAGACTAAACCCATTTCTTCAGGAAATTCCAAACATCTATCTTGTACCATTGAGAGTAAATCATACTCTGGGTTGTCTGATACTTCTAAAATCTGTTGCCACAAAAAGCGATGGTGGGACAAACTAAATTGCAAATCCCTCTCTTCTAAGCTGTCAAAAATAAATTCTCTGTATTCGGGACAGTGTAAATAAATCTGTAATAATAAACCTTCCGCTACTTCTAACAGACTACCTTCCGAAGGTGTTGTTTGTTGAGGTGAAGTAACAGATTGACGTTTTTTTACATATGCTGGTGTGGGTTTATTGTAACTAGTGGTAGGAGAAATCTGAGTTAACAGATTTTCTATTCGTAGCGGTACAAGTTTGGCATCTCCTAAACTCAGAATCTCAGCACAGTGGGAAACATAATAACTACGAGTATCACTATTACCTATATTTTTCAGTATTTTTACTAAGCCTTGGGACACCTGTTGAAAATCAGTCGCCTGTTTTAAATCTTTATCTTTGGTAATTTGTTGAATCTGCCAATCTAACCACAGAGGAGCCTTTGCTAGCAATTGGTGATAATCTTCTGAGGTGTGTGCTTGTAAATATTCATCAGCATCCTTGCCATCAGGGATATTGAGAATCTTCAGTTGAATTTCACCCTTATATGCTAGTTCGGCGATTTCTCCAATTGCCCGTTCCGTAGCATTTATACCAGCAGCATCGGCATCAAAGTTAAATACAATTTGCTTAGAATCCGTGTAGCGCAATACTAATCGAGCCTGTTCCGCACTAAAAGCAGTACCCAAAGATGCTACCACATTATTTATACCAGCAGCATGGAGAGCGATCGCATCAAAATATCCCTCAACTACCACCGCTTGATCCATCTGGGAGATTCCTGTTTTCGCCTTATCTAGGGCAAATAAAGTTTTACCCTTATTAAACAGTTCCGTTTCCGGGGAATTGAGATACTTTGGTTGATCATCTCCTAAAGTTCTACCACCAAAACCAATCACCCTACCCATGATGTCATGGATAGGAATCATCAAGCGATCGCGGAATACATCATAATAGCCACCTCCTGACTTACGTGGCTTAATCAAACCCGCTTGTTCCACCAGTTGCGCCGGATAACGTTTATTATCCACCAGGTAGCGATAAAGAGTTTCCCAACCTGCCGGGGCATAACCCAAGCCAAACTGTTGTATAGTAAATTCAGAGAGTTGGCGATCGCTAAGAAGATAATTTAATGCCTTTTCTCCTTGGGGTTGTTTGAGGGCGTGTTGATAAAATTGCCTTACCAAAGCCAGGACTTCATACAACTGTTCCCTGAGAGATAATTGACGCTGTAACTCTTGGGTTTGTTCAAATTCTGAAGTTTTGACCGGGACTTGGTAGCGCCGTGCTAAATCCAGCACCACTTCAGTAAAGGAAGTTTTTTCCAACTCCATCAGAAACTTGATGGCATTTCCCCCAGCTTGACAACCGAAGCAATAATACATTTGCTTAGTTTGGCTGACAGTGAAACTGGGAGTTTTTTCATTATGGAAAGGACATAAACCAACAAAATCCTTACCACGCTTGCGTAAAACAACATATTCCGACACAACATCATAGATGTCAGCCCGTTGTCTAACTTCCTCAATAGTATCTGGATGCAAGCGTTGCGTTGGCATATTTCAGTTGTTAGTTGTTAGTTGTTAGTTGTTAGTTGTTAGTTGATAGTTGTTAGTTGTTAGTTGATAGTTGTTAGTTGTTGGTTGTTGGTTGTTGGTTGTTAGTTGTTAGTTGTTAGTTGTTGGTTGTTAGTTGTTAGTTATCACAATTCCTTCACTCCCTCACTCCCTCACTCCATCACTCCCTCACTCCCTCACTCCCTCACTCCATCTTTCCAAATCGGAACTGATCGTTATTATATTGTTGTTGCCACACCTGGGATGCGATATAAAATGTCTCACGGTTAGTTTTATAAGAGGAAATACTGTAGATGGGACGTATCTTTATTTCAGCAGCTCACGGAGGAAGAGAAGGAGGAAGAATAGATCCAGGCTCAGTTGCGGGCGGAACCACGGAAGCCAGAGAAATGATTCTGTTGCGGGACTTGATTGTGATTGAACTCAGAGGACAGGGTTTTGAAGTCCTATCACCTCCTGATGATTTGAGCGCTTCACAAACTATCAACTGGATCAACTCCCGGGATCGTCCAGGGGATGTGGCGATCGAAATCCACGCAGATGCCGCTAGAAGCCCTTCTGTAAGGGGAGCTAGTGCCTTTTTTATTACTAATAATGATGAGCGCAGGAAACACGCTGATTTGTTGCTCCTGGGGCTATTACGCCGCGTTCCCCAGTTACCAAATCGAGGTGTCAAGCCAGATACAGAGAGTGGTTTGGGCAGTTTAGCATTTTGTCGTCGGGTAGCAATTCCTTCCACATATTTACAAGTTGGTTTTCTGACTAACCCAGACGATAGGGCTTTATTACGAAATCGCCGTAGTGACTTTGCCAAAGGAATTGCTGATGGACTTGCATCTTGGAGCCGAATCATCGATCCCGGTTCCGCCCCACCCCAAACAACTTATCCAATTATCAATATTAAAATAAACGGGCAAAATTACCCCGAACAAGGCATATTAGTCAATGGTAATGCTTATATTCCCATAGATTTAGTCGATCGCTTACGAATTGATTTATCAAAATCTCCCAATGTACGTCGCATTAGCTATCGGCAAGTTGTATATATTAAAGCTGTGGAATTACGGGACTTTAATGTTTCTGTAGGCTGGGATGGGGCAACTCGTACTGTAATTTTACGTTCCAATTTAGCTATTTGTCCCGGCCAAATTGACTTGATTATGTCCCACGGAAATACTTCAGAAGTACAGTTACAGTCTTTCTTAAGAAATAATAATGAAAATGCTTTAGTTAAGTTTCCAGATTTACCCAAACTCTATCGAGAAGAAGGTACTACAGAGGGGGTTAATTACGATATTGCCTTTTGTCAAATGTGTATAGAAACTGGTTTTTTACGCTTTGGTGGTGATATTAAACCAGAACAAAATAACTTTGCTGGTTTAGGTACGGTTGGTGGGGGAGTAGAAGCAGCATCTTTTGAAAATCCCAGGTTAGGTGTCCGGGCACATATTCAACACTTAAAAGCCTATGCCAGTTTAGAACCCCTAGTCCAAGAAGTTATCGATCCCCGCTTCCGTTTCGTTACCCGTGGTATTGCTCCTTTAATTAATCAATTATCGGGCAGATGGTCAGCAGATATGCAGTATGGAGAGAAGTTGATGGCGATGTTGAAAAGATTATATGAATCAGCACAATTGATGTAATGTCGCAGAATGCAGTCCCCATGAAAAATGTTTCGGGAGCATGTCAACTGTCAACTGACAACATTCATTCATAAACTCGCAATATTCCTCGCACTGTCATTAATACCTCACCCAACTTATTCTTACCACTACCATCAGCACCACAACCCCAGTAATAATCGACAGGAGAATTTTCCACAATTAACTCATCTCCCGTACCCAGCAATAATTCCCTGATATCAGCATGGGTTTGAAACTTACACAACACAGCTTGCTGCATAATTTCATCCTTCACTTGTTCCCAATCACTACGCAGGGGATGTTTACGACTGCGTCCCATTTTCGCCGCTTCCTTGGGAGTTTTCACCTCACGGATTTTATCAAACCAAAAGCGATCGCTCTCCACAAATTTTTGTGCCTGAAAATAATGTTCGCTGGTTAACCACCAAAATCCATCCAACTCAAAACCATGTCGTGAAAAGTTGGAAAAACAACCATATTTTTTGTCACGGGTGGTGTAAAAGTAAATTGCCATAAATTGCCATCATCTGATTAATTATAAGTTAATAGAAATATTTAATTTTTGAGCAGCTTCTAAATAAATTTGATAAATATTATCTGCAAAAGCTACAAATATAATTTGTTCTAAACAATTATTTTGTTCGATAAACTCAAAAGATGATTTCAATGCAATCATACAAGCCTGTTCAAGAGGATAACCGTAAATTCCACAACTAATAGCAGGAAAAGCAATTGTTTTAATCTGGTTTTCTGTGGCTAATTGCAAACTAGACATATAACAAGCAGCTAGTAATTCTGGTTCCCCTTGCTTCCCACCACGCCAAACAGGCCCCACGGTATGAATTACATATTTAGCAGCTAATTTATAGCCTCTAGTAATTTTAGCTTTTCCTGTGGCACAGCCACCCAATAACCGACATTCTTGCAGCAATTGGGCACCAGCAGCTCGATGAATTGCCCCATCTACACCACCTCCTCCTAATAAGGAATGATTCGCGGCATTAACAATGGCATCAACTTTTAAAGTGGTAATGTCATTTTGAATGATATTAAATAGGGTTGTCATGATTTATCTATCCTAATCAATGGGACTTTCAAATCAAAAATATCCCAAAATTTGATAGTGGTACAGGCAAAGATGTTTCTTGGTATTCCCAATAGTTTAAAAAGAAAGGAGCGGAAGAATGAAAGAGGGAAGATGAGAATAAATAGCGATCGCTTGTGTAGGATTCTCTCCCAACCACTTAGCTGTTCCGTAGGCTAAAAATAGCGATCGCTCAACCATCTCCCCTATATAATGGATCGGCCATGATTCACACCTACAAAGCTGTTGAGTGCGGCTCTTTTACGGACAATTTAACTAATCAAATATACTGTTGTTGAGATTCGGCAAAGTTACTAGTACAGCACGGCGGAAATAAACCAACCATTTATCAAATATCAAAGCTAGAGAAAAAAATACTTTTGACTTTTGACTTTTGACTTCCGCGCAGCGGTAATAGGGTTTACATAAAACTCTGTCTTTCCAAAGAATAGACTTGTTTGATTCTATGAATATATTCTGGTGATTTTTGACTCTCTTGATGGTCTAATTCTGAAGATTTTTCTGCAATGTGAGAGATGTTCAAATCTCTTTTTTTTAAACTCACTGAAGCCAGTAAGTTCACTAGACGCAAGCGAAGATACAACATCAATTCCTAAAATTAGTACTTTTCAGTGTTTACGCTTGACTACGCAAATACTACATGAATAATACATAGGTTGTCAAGAAGTTTCGGAAAATTGTCAGTAAATTGACTGAAAATGTTGCTAAAACGGTTTTAGTGATGTTTGAGTCGAGTCAAAACAAGATTATGATTAGTTGAGTATTTGGGAATTGGGTTATGACAGATAGTTGCTGGAGTGGAAATCGTGACAAAATCATGAGTCTGGCAATTGCAGTTGCAATGACAGCTTGTAGTGCGAACCCCGCACCACTCTCCAAGGTAAAAAGCGAACCTCAAAGCCAGCACTCGCGCTATAGCACCCAAAAAGTAACGCCAGCAACCCCAGCACCATCTGCAAAATCAACAACAGTTAAAAACCTTAATTTTTCAGTTCCAGTTAAGTTTCAGGGGAAAACCGTTTATCAGGTAGAAGTTCCTAACCAAGAGAAAGTTATTGCCTTGACAATTGATGATGGTCCTTGGAAACCAACCACTACACAAATGTTGGATATCCTCAAACAAAATAACGTCAAAGCAACATTTTTTTGGGTGGGGAAAACAGTGCAAGCACATCCACAAATTGCCAAGCGAGTGGTTGCAGAAGGACACGCAATTGGTAACCATACTTGGAATCATGGTTATCGAAAAGTCAGTCCCGCAGTAGCTAGGAATGAAATTGAACGCACCGCCAGAATTATTTATCAAACAACAGGGGTAAAAACAGCTTTATTTCGTCCTCCTGGGGGTTATTTAAATAACGGACTAGCGGCTTATGCTAAAAGTCAGAAATATAGTGTATTAATGTGGTCACAAACATCAGCAGATACCGATCCCCGTGCCAAATATCAGGTATTCGTGAAAAACGTCTTGAGGGATGCTCAACCCGGTGGGATTGTGCTGATGCATGATGGAGGAGGCAACCGCTCTCGAACAGTAAAAGCTTTGCCAGGAATGATTAAGGGGTTGAAGCAGAAAGGCTATCGATTTGTGACCATTCCTGAATTATTGGCAATGTCCCAATAATTTTGGATTTTGGATTTTGGATTTTGGATTTTGGATTTTGGATTTTGGATTTTTCCCTCATTCCTTCACTCCTTCCCTCCTTCCCTCCTTCACTCCATCACTCCATCACTCCTTCACTCCTTCCCTCCTTCCCTCCTTCCCTCCTTCCCTCCTTTCCTCCCTCACTCCCTCACTCCCTTATCACCGAGGCGCAGTTTTGCGCTGCTAACCACAGATTGTAGAGTAGTAACTCAGTGTGTGAAGTCGAAGGATACTCCGTTGCTTCAGCTGACTGCAAGGTAGGAGTCGTTTCGGTCACGCCATCAGATACATCACTAATGCTAGTGACAAATATGCCCGTAGCTTCCTCCGTATCTTCAGCGAGCCAGGAACCAGATAGAGTAACTTCTACATAGTCGCGATCGCAATGGCACAAAGAAATAATACCACTATCTTCTGTGTGAATTAATTGTCTTAGCTGTTCTAACCCTGGTAAATCAGCAGGTAGCAAAAAAGAAGCATGACTAGGTTTAACACATAGAAATTGACCACTTCGCATGGCCAAAATCACTCGCTGTGCTACCCATTCTTCTGGGGATTGAGTTAAATATTCCAGGTGAAAACTATCTTCGGTGTAAGTTAATTTCAGCATTCCTCATGCTCTCCTGTTACTCCACTCCTTGCTTGCACATTCATCCAAAACTGATCTGCAAATGCGATTGCTGGATGAATTGGGGCTTTGGGTTTGGTAGCCAGTTGCATACCGGCTTCTTTAGGGGTTCGGCTTCCTTTGCGGGAGTTACACTGCTCACAGGCTATAACCACGTTATCCCAAGTATGTTGTCCTCCTCTAGAACGAGGAAGTACATGATCTAAGGTGAGGTGTTTTTTACTACCGCAATATTGACAACTGTGGCGATCTCGTCGCAACACTTCCCGACGATTAACGGGAGGAACTTTCCATACCCGCTCGCTGGAATTAATTTTCAAACGAATATGTTGCGGTACAAACATTACTAAACTCGGAGAAGTAACGGTAACTTGCCACTCATCTGGTGTGCCAATATTAAGTGGTTCTGCTTTATTAGTAATTAACAACACAACTGCTCGCTTAATATTCACCTGACAAAGTGGCAAGTAATTTTGAGAAAATACCACCACGGATTGCTCTAAAACTGGTATTTTGCCATTCACAGTTTGACTCCTCATCAAAAACCCCCGCTTCTTAGTTATTAGAAGCGGGGGTAGAAAATAAAATTCAAAATTTCCTGTTATATCGGTACAGTATTTTTAAGTCTGTACCTCCCGCTTCTTGAGTTTTTTTGCTCTTGATGGCGCACTTAGCAAATTAAATATGAGATTGAGATTTTCAGAATTTCCCTTATCCTCTTGAATATCCCCATAATCGTGGCTGCGAATGCCCATAAATAAATACTCCACTCCCGCAATGGCTAATTCCCAACACTGTTCGTAGTTGGTAGCGCGTGCAGAAGTGGATATGGGATAAAGGGATGTCACTGAAAATTTCACCTGTTGAACATTTCTTTAAACATACTACACTTGTATTACTATCCTGTCCATATTTTTAGGAGAAAAAAATCATGCATACAATTACTCGCACCCCCACCACTGACATGGAAGTTACCAGTATTCGCTTGGAGAGGGAACTTAAGGACAAGCTGAAAGAACTATCGGGGAACCAGGGATATCAAGCTCTAATCCGCGATATCCTCTGGAATTATGTCCAACAGAAGTCAGGGGAGTGGAAACCACGATTTTCCAAAGACGATATTAGAGCTAGCATCGCCGCCACAGCCCAACAAGAAGAACGATGTGTACTTACAGGTCAACTTATTCAACCCGAACAGCCAATGCTTTTAGGACTGACGAAAACTGGTGATATGGTACCTCTGACCCTAGAAAGTTTAGCCGGTTAACTCTGTATTTGGAGGAATGCAGTTGAATAACCGCATTCCTCCTGCAATTACTGCGAATCAATATAAGTAATAAGTAATCAAGAATTAAATCCCCTTGTGATCAATGGAACAAACACCAGATATCCGATTCCTTTCCCCCTTACCCTTTCTCCTTTAACCTTTCCCCCGTGTTTCTTCAGAGTAATATTGCAATTCCAGACATTACTCTCTTCTATTCATAGGGGGTTAGACAGCCCTTGACAGGAAAGAAGCATCAGTCTAAATAAGTAGGTGATATCATACTCCCAAACAATTTAAGTCATAATACTTAACAAATTTGAGGCTGTACCCTTTTAATCCCTCACATTAGTCTTTTTTGCCAGTCTATTTTGGTAATTTTGCTTCAAAAAACCCGATAACTATAAAATACTTGGTTTATTGATCAAACTGGATGCCAATAAATATGAAATTCTTTTTCAGTAGCTTCAGTAGTAACGCGGATGATAATTACGATTTCTTTGTCTCAAGTCTAGAGAATTTACGGTTTATGTCTGATGGGAGGAAGTATATTCTAATTCAGGGTAAGTAAATTATCTCTATATATTTTTTTGGATCGTTCGGGTTCACTAACCGAAACATTCTAGTATATTCTATGTATTCTATTATTCTCGTAAAAATCGGATAATGACTACCCATTTCGTCACTTGAAGTAGAAAGAGGCTATAACAGGTGAAAGAAAAGATTGATAAGGGTGCTGCCACAAGCAAAAGGGAGAAACATATGCTAAGAGGAGCCTAGGAGCAAGAAATATGGGGTCATTATCCAACAGTGTGCCAGCAAAAAAAAAGCGTTTACCATCTGCTTCACATTCAGCAGATGAAGTAAATAAACCGACACAAAATCCACTCAAGCTGATGCAGCATCAGGAAGAACCAAGCCAAAAATTGGTAGCACAGATTAACCAAATCATCGCCAATCATCCGGCGAGTATCAAAATGCTGCAAGACATCGCCCAAATCGTGGGGACTACTTTTCAGGTGGATTGCTGCTGTTTGGTAACTTTTGCTGATGAGAAAGATGGTGAAGCAATTACAGCTAACTGGTGTTCTCAAGAATATTCAGGCATTACGCAAAGCGATGAATTTTCAGCCATAGATGAATTAGACTGGCCTGTGATGCAATGCGCTGCGGAGCCGTTTACCATTGAGGATATTTCGGCGATAGAACATAGTTTGGTGGTGGGATGTCAGTATTTGCCACTACCAATCAAAACAGTTTTAGGTCTCCCTACTTACTTTGGTCAGGGGAATAATGGTGCGATCGTACTGATTAAGTCAAAACCCTACGATTGGAGCGAGTCAGAAAAAAAACTGCTCAAAGCCCTAGAATCCGTATGCGCGATCGCTTTTGCTCAAGTAACACAAGCACAAAAAATTGACTTTCAACAACAGCACTTAGAAGCTAGCTCCCAGTACCAGAATTTATTTAAACAATTAACTATACTCAGTCGCAGCAACTTGGACTTAAATCAAATGCTGCAGCTGGCGATCGCATCTACGGCAGAAACTCTCCAGGCAGATCGTGGTTTGTTAATGCTGTTAAAATATACAAACCCTTTATTTAAAACTCGACAAAAAAACCAAGTTCCTCAAGCAAAAGTTAATCTTGTTGGTGAATGGTCAGCCCACAAGGCTAGGGACAATCATCAGAAACCACAAGAAGAAGAATCTTTCTGGCTTTCTGAGTGTGCTTTATGTCAAAGAGTATTTACAGCTTCGATCAAACCCATCATCCTCAATGAGGATTTAGGAGCACAAGAAAGCTATATTTTGAGTGCAGCTCCAATTTTTAATTTAAAAAAACTGCCCACGGTGCTGTTAATGCCTTTGGAAAGCCAAGGGAAAATTTTAGGCTTTTTAGTATTGCAGCAGACTCATAATCGTAATTGGCGGCACAGAGAACTAAATATTTTGGAGATGATTTGTGCCCAACTTGTAAATACGATTATTCAATCTCAAACCCTGCGACAAGTACAAAATTTAGTCGATGAGCGCACAGCTCAACTCCAACGGAGCTTGGAAGTACAAGCGAAGTTATACGAAATTAAGCAACAACACGTTAAACAGCTACAAGAACTCAACGATCTCAAAGATGAGTTTTTAAGCAATATGAGCGATCGCCTACGCTATCCTTTGACTAATATGCGTATGGCAATTCGCAACCTACGTCATCCAGAAATTACCCCAGATCGTCAAGTACGATATTTGGATATCTTAGAACAAGAATGTACTAAGGAAATTAATTTAATTAATGATTTACTCACTCTCCAGAGGCTAGATCATCAGCAAGAACCCCTGCAATATGAAACTGTTGACCTAAATCAAACTATCGAGAATTTCGTCGCTGATTTTGAGCCAAAAATGGCACAAAAAAGATTGAGCATTTCTCTAGATTTGCCTTCAGAGCCATTAAAGCTACAAACAGAGGTAGAAAGTTTTCAGCGTATTTTACAAGAGTTATTTACTAATGCCAATAAATACTCACAACGGGATAGTGTTGTCCACCTCCAAGTTAGTCACCAAGTCGATCAGCTAGTCGATCGAGTTAAGATCGAAGTGACTAACACTGGACCCACCATCTCAGAAGAAGAAGCGACTTACATCTTTGATCGGTTCCGTCGCGGAAGAGGAAGATGGACTCCAGGTACTGGTTTAGGACTGGCATTAGTCAAGTCCTTGGTGCAACATTTAAATGGAGCGATCGCAGTGGAAAGCATTCCTATTGCTGAAGATGCCAATCTGAGTAAGATTTGCTTTACCCTGACCCTGCCCCAATTTGCTGATGACAACCAACCATATTCTGACAGTGATGGAACAACATAACTCAACCCAGGAAATAGAACCTACCGAGCTTGGTGAAGAATTGAGTCCAGCATCAGATTTGGCAGAATCACCGGCTTTACAAGCTGTAGAAGTCCAAATTGATAAAATTGCCGATCGCAAACGGCAAATCACTGCTCAGATTCAAATCCCCCATTCGGTAGAAAAAGTTTGGCAAGTACTAACCAATTATGAAGCTTTGGCTGATTTCATCCCCAACCTTTCCCAAAGCCGTCGCCTCGATAGCCCCACTGGCGGTATTCGCTTAGAGCAAATCGGCTCTCAGCGTCTCCTACGCTTGAACTTTTCTGCCCGAGTGGTTTTAGATTTGGAAGAGGATTTCCCTAAAACCATTAACTTTCAGATGGTAGAGGGAGATTTCAAAGACTTTTCTGGGAGCTGGAATCTAGAACCCTGTTCCCTAGGAGAACAAAACGGAACTGCTCTATGTTATACAGTCAAAATCTGGCCCAAAGCCATGATGCCCGTTTCCATCATTGAGCGCCGCCTCAGCCAAGATTTACAGATGAACCTTCTAGCCGTTCAACAACGGGTGGAGCAGTTAGCAAGTATAGGATAAAAAATAGTTAAGAGGATAAAGCTACTGACTCTATCCTCTCAACTAAGTTCAATTAAGTTTTCTATCTGATAGTACCCCCAGGGGAATTCGAATCCCCGTCGCCTCCGTGAAAGGGAGGTGTCCTAGGCCTCTAGACGATGGGGGCGTGACCTCCAGACCCTTTATAGATTAACCAACTTCCCTGCCAATGTCAACAGATTTCTGATATTTTTTTGAATGACTCTCAAATTCTGATTGCTGTTGCAAAAAGAGATATGATTTTGAAACCACCAGAGTCAGTTATATGTCAGGGAAAATTGATCGCCAGCACAAATTCAGCGAACCTATTTTTAGAGGCAAAATCAACAGCTATGCTTTCTCCGCCAATGGATCGATCAATGCATAATAACATCATAAATACTCTCAAAAGTCTTCATTATGGAAGATACATGAGGTATGATGTTGTACCCTGTAAAAATAAGATTTACTGTTCTTTACAAAAGATTTTGAAATCTACTACTCAAAATCTACAACATGGAAGCATCTTTTGAAATTACCCTGCAGATGGTGCTTGCCGTCTTTGCAGGCATTAGCGCCCAAGTCCTAGCTGCCTATTTACGGGTTCCTAGCATAGTATTCTTGCTCTTATTTGGCATCTTATTGGGGTCAGATGGCATTGGACTACTGCATCCCCATTTACTAGGTACGGGACTCGAAGTTATTGTTGCTCTAGCAACGGCAATTATTTTGTTTGAAGGTGGACTCAATCTCGATTTGCGAGAAATGGATCGAGTATCCGTGAGCCTACAATTACTCGTGACCCTGGGAACTTTAATTACCCTTTTGGGTGGTAGCATGGCAGCTCACTGGCTGGGGGAATTTCCCTGGCCCATTGCTTTTCTGTATGCTTCTATTGTGGTAGTCACTGGACCAACAGTCATTGGCCCGTTGCTCAAGTACATTAACGTAGATAGGCAAGTCGCAACCTTACTGGAAGGGGAAGGAATTTTAATCGATCCCGTAGGGGCAATTCTGGCATTTGTGGTGCTAGATACGATTTTGAATGGCGATACCGATCCAGTTAATGCCATTGTTGGTTTGCTGCTACGCCTAGGCATTGGTGCTGCCATTGGAGCCGCAGGTGGCTATTTAATGAGCCTCATTTTCAAACGCGCCAATTTTCTGTCATTTGAACTCAAAAATCTGGTGGTACTAGCAATTCTGTGGGGTTTATTTGCCATAGCCCAAATGATTCGTAGCGAATCAGGAGTCATGGCTACAGTGGTAGCAGGAGCCGTATTTGCCAACTCATCGGTGCCAGATGAACGCTTGTTGCGCCACTTTAAAGGGCAATTAACCATTTTGAGCCTCTCAGTGTTGTTTATTCTGCTAGCGGCTGATTTATCAATTGATAGTGTATTCGCTTTGGGTTGGGGCAGTTTATGGTCTGTTTTGGTACTAATGTTTGTTGTCCGCCCCATAAATATTCTTTTGTGTACCTGGAATAGTAACCTTAACTGGCGGCAGAAAATATTTTTAAGCTGGGTAGCTCCTCGAGGAATCGTTTGTGCCTCAATTGCTTCATTATTTGCAATTTTGCTGACCCAAAGAGGCATTAACGGTGGAGATTCCATTAAAGCTTTGGTATTCCTGACAATTATTATGACCGTTGTTTGTCAAGGTTTAACAGCTGGTTTGGTTGCCCAGTGGTTGCAAATTACCGCAGCAGATACCACTGGATTAGTGATTGTGGGTTGCAATCCCTTAAGTTTATTGATTGCTCGGTTCTTCCAAGAAAGAGGAGAGCCTGTAGTGATGATTGATACTAATAAACAAGCTTCGGAACAGGCAGAAGCACAGAATATCAAGGTTATTGCCAGCAGTGCTTTAGATACCGGCGTATTAGAAGAAGCGGGACTTGTATCTATGGGTACTTTTTTAGCAATGACTAATAATGGAGAGGTGAATTTTGTCCTGGCACAAAGGGCTGCGGAAGAGTTTGAACCTCCAAGGGTTTTAGCAATATTTCCCCGCAATCCCCAAACCAATAATTCTGGCGAAAAAAATAAGGTGAACCAAGCTTTTGTCCCTAATCTGGCAATTAAAACCTGGAATCAGTATCTTAATGATGGGCAAGTTAAATTGGGAACTACAACCTTCAGTAATTCGGAATTATTTGAGCAACGGTCGGGAATACGTAAATTGATTGATACAGGAGAATTAGTACCTCTGTTACTAGAACGTAGAGGACACTTACAAGTTATACCAGCTGCTCAAGAGTGGGAAAGTGGCGATCGCATTATTTATCTATTGCACGATCCCAGACCAGAATTGTTAAAACGTTTATCTGGTGGTACTCAATCGACTCGCTTATCTTTAGACAAGTTACCACAGGTAGAGGAAGTACCTTTAGCAAAATTATCTCAATTATCTGCGAATGAAGCCCCTGCTCCTTAAGGGAGTGAAGGAGTGATAGAGGGAAGGAGAACCTAATTAATTAGTATTCCCTAAATGTAAACTTAATAGTCAGTTGACATACTCCCACGAATAGAATCCGTGGGATTCTGGGATACTGGCATAGATTGCAGGCAAACCCGTCTTATATCTACTCTCCCACGCCTACAATGCCCTGCCTAGTTGGATTTCTCCAAACAACCAGAACTGGTTTTCTTTCTTTAGGTCTGTCAGACTATATGAATCCTGGATTTTACCCCTAGCGATTCAGTTTTCCCAGTTAAACTGAGCAGACTGCATCTGTTCGGTACGTTTGGTGTTTTACTCAACCAACTTCTGGTTAAAACCCCATACCCCAAGTGTATTGTCAGACTTGGATATATTCTATCACGGCGGATAAATTCGCGCTGCGCCACATCCCATGCCTGTTCGGCTTTAGCCGTTCCCGAAGGGTAGGACGTAGCAATGTAAATCTTTAAGAGATTTACATTGCTACTCATGGGCTTTGCGCTAAATTCTGTAAAATTGCTTGATAATGAATGTTGCACACAAATGCCAAAATATAGGGTTAAAGGTATTTGCCTTGGTATTATTTTGCATGACTCTTTACCAAATCGTGTGTTAGCTTAACAATGGCTTTGCAGCATCGCTCACCGTATTTTTAGCAGATGCACGATAAGATTCTCGAACAATCATCGCATTACAGTTGGAATGGCAGAAACACTATTTTTTAATGCTCTGCGGGAAGCCGTTGACGAAGAAATGGCGCACGACTCTACCGTATTTGTTCTCGGTGAAGATGTGGGACACTATGGTGGTTCCTACAAAGTAACTAAAGATTTATACAAAAAATATGGTGATTTGCGCTTACTAGATACCCCCATTGCCGAAAACAGTTTTACAGGCTTGGCAGTGGGAGCCGCTATCACTGGATTAAGACCAATAGTTGAAGGCATGAATATGGGGTTTTTGCTCCTCGCCTTTAACCAAATTGCGAATAATGCCGGGATGTTGCGCTATACCTCCGGTGGTAATTTTAAAATTCCGATGGTAATCCGCGGTCCAGGCGGTGTAGGTAAGCAATTAGGTGCAGAACATTCTCAACGCCTAGAAGCTTACTTTCAAGCTGTACCGGGGTTAAAAATTGTTGCCTGCTCTACCCCTTACAATGCCAAAGGGCTGCTAAAATCAGCCATCCGCGATGATAATCCAGTGTTATTCTTTGAACACGTACTACTGTACAACCTGAAAGAAAATTTACCATCACAAGAGTATCTCCTACCACTGGATAAAGCTGAAGTGGTGCGCTCTGGAAAGGATGTTACTATCCTTACCTACTCACGGATGCGACACCATGTTATGCAAGCGGTGAAAACTTTGGAAAAACAAGGTTACGATCCAGAGGTAATTGATTTAATTTCCCTCAAACCCTTAGATTTTGAAACTATTGGCACATCTATTAGAAAAACCCACAAAGTGATTATTGTGGAAGAGTGTATGCGTACTGGTGGTATTGGAGCAGAATTAACTGCCTCAATTAACGATCGCTTATTTGATGAGTTGGATGCACCGGTACTGCGGCTTGCTTCCCAGGATATTCCCACTCCTTACAATGGTGCTTTAGAGCGTTTGACCATTGTCCAGCCAGAGCAAATTGTCGAAGCTGTGGAAAAAATGGCGGCTTTAAGGGTTTAAAACCTTGGGGATGTTTAGATCCCCGACTTCTTTGAGAAGTCGGGGATCTGCTAATACTCAGAGGTAGGTAAAATTCATGGCACAATCCCTACAAAAACTATTTACATTTGATGAATTTTTAAAGTTTTTAGCAACACAACCGGAAAGCATTCGTTACGAATTGCACGATGGAGAGATCGTGAAAATGCCACAACCACTTGGCATACATGAACAAATAATTATGTTTTTATCAAGGATACTACTTTTAAAAATAGTAGAACTTGAACTTCTATATGATATAAGTAGTAAAAACGTTCTAGTTAAGCCGGAAAATAAACAATCAGGCTACTATCCAGACATTCTGTTACTGAATCAACAAAACTTAAAAAACGAACCATTATGGGAACAAGCATCGACTGTTAGTCAACCAGATTCAATTCCATTGGTGATTGAAGTAGTTAGCACTAACTGGAGAGATGATTATCATAAAAAGTTAGCTGACTATGAAGAAATGGGTATCCCAGAATATTGGATCGTAGATTATGTAGCTTTGGGTAGCAAGGAATTGATAGGCGACCCCAAACAGCCAACTATCACAATTTACTGTTTAAGTGATGAGGGTGAATATCGTGGTAAACAGTTTCGGGGAGACGACTGTATAGAGTCACCAACATTTCCAGATTTAAATCTAACTGCCGAACAAATTTTTTCAGCAAAGTATTGAATTTAAAATGTCCATTCGTGTTCCGGATCATCCAATGCAGCACGAACAGAACCTAAATTTGCCAAGTCTTTGAATGGACTGGATTTTGCTATTTCTGTGATGGAATTTAATGCATGGGCTAATTGCTCATTATTAGCAGATTCCATTGCGCGATCGACTAAAGAAAACAAAGAACGAAAGTTTTTAGCACGTTCATCAAAGGAGTTATCTAAATACTCCATCAGTAATTCTCGTTGAGCATTGATTTTGGCGATGGTTTCTTTTTCCAAAGCCTCAATTTTCCGTCGCTTTGTTTTTTCCTGTTCGGCAATTTGAAGATAATCTATGTATGCTGAAACCATTTGTTGAAGAGATTCAGCAGGGTTAATAAATTCCTTTAATCCCACAGTAGAAACTTTCTTGGCAGACACTACTAATTACCTCCCAAAGTGTGATACTTGGCTTGAATTGTTGCGGTAACAGGATTTAAATGCCCTTCACTATCCAAAATAGGAGTTTTCATTATTTCTGCCAGTACTTTGACTAAAAGTGCCACCTGTTGAAACTTGTTTGCATCCCTATTTTTATTAAAGGAAGGCAATGAATCAATTTCGTTTAGCCCTAAAAATGCACAGTTATTGATAGATTCTAATAAACTTTGTAACTCGTTAATTCGTCTTCTTACTTGCTGCATAAAGTCCTTTGCAGCTTCAATGGTAGCAATCTCTGTGTTTACCTTCGCTTCGTATTCTCGTGCTTTAGTTAAAGCTTTTTCTCCTTCACCAGCAATTACAAAACCACCAATTAGTACAGCAGGTCCAATAGTAATACCACCCAATACAAGAGAACCAAGTGCCATACCACCACCTCCAGCAGCTAGGGAACCACCACCAAGCCATGCTAGTGTTGCATTTGTAGCTGCTGCACCACTCAGTCCAGAAATTGCTGTTCCCGTACTTGCTACTCCTACCGAAGTAGCAAGACTCATTGCACCACTATATCCTGCTGTGGCTCCTGCTGTAGCTGCACCAATAGCCTTAGCACCACCTTTGAAAAACTGTTCAGCTTCTAATGCAGCTGTTTTATATTCTTTGATTTGCGGAATTGAAATACCATCAAGTCCCTCTAAAAACTCTTTTTCGCTTTGTTTTGCTTTCATACGATTACGCTCAATAAAATTAACAAAACGTCCAATAGTATGCTTCATAACTTCTAGTTGAAATTGACCATACTCTTCAGCCAGCTTGTTAGTACCTTCCCAGTATTCTTTTAAGTCTCTAACTGCATCTTCATGACGTTTTTGAGCGCGTTCACCAATTTCCTTTGCCTCATTCATGCCATAAATTCCAACGCCAGCTGCTCCCGCACCCACAACACCCGTACCAATGGCAATAGCACCCAAAATTAGTGGAATCATAATAAACTCCTGATTTTAATTACTGTTTTATGAACTACCGAGGATAGAGACTTATTGATATATTTCCCTGACCAACGAAAAAATGACCACATTTCTAGAAAAAACTCCAAAATTGGTACTTTTACCAGATTTGTTAAAATTTTATAAATGAGCTTAATCAAAAAGGCAACCAGTCTATGAATATAGTCATTTCTCTCAGCCCAGAAGTTGAAGCGCGACTCCGTAAAAAAGCTGAACAACAAGGACAAGATGTCAGCATTGTTGCGGCTGAACTACTTGCTAATGTTTTGGAATGGGAAACACAAGATTCACAAGAAGCGATCGCAGGTATTCAGCGTGGGTTAGATGATTTTGAAGCTGGACATTTCCGTTCTTTGGATGAGTTTTTTGAGGAACATAGATGAGGAATAAAATACAAAAATGCCCTACAGTGAATTTACTATCCGCAAAATAAAACAAGCTTTCGATTTAACCACCATAGAAAACGGTAGATTCTTCCCAGAAATTAATCCAATTCAACCTAGTAATACCCTCACTGATTTTTTAGCAGAAAGCCTACCTTTAGCGATCGCGACAGGAAGTGAAAAAGCGCGATCGGAATTAATTATTAGTCCCGTACTTGTAGAAGTCAGAAAAATTCTCCACAGAAAAATTAGCCTTTTCTCCGGTGCCGATTTTACTGTCGATTCAGCCGTTGGACTTAGTGGTGTATGTGATTTTCTCCTCAGCCGTTCACCAGAACAGTTAGAAATTGAAGCCCCGGTTGTAGTAATTGTAGAAGCGAAAAAAGCAGATTTAAATGTGGGAATTGGACAATGTATTGCGGAAATGGTGGCAGCTTTAAAATTTAATGAAATGAATAATCAGCCTATTACCACTGTTTATGGCAGTGTGAGTAATGGAACTGCTTGGAGATTTCTCAAATTAGAGGGGAAAACGGTAACTATTGATTTGACAGATTATCCACTTCCTCCAGTGGAACAAATTTTAGGATTTTTGGTGTGGATGATGCAGTCAGGATAATAAAGAAGCAGGGGAGCAGAGGAGAAGGTGAGTAAATATTAATCTAAAATCTCAAATCTAAAATCCAAAATTGGTTATGATAGCGTTTGTCGCAGTGAATGATGCTATGCAAAGACAGCGAGCGCTATTAGGTTTAATTTTAGTTTTGATCATTGCCTCAGTGACGGTAATTGTCAGCCCCTTTTTCCCTTTGGAGTTAGGGCTGGACTTGAAAGGTGGCTCCCAATTGACAATTCAAGTAAAAACCACGGAGGAAATCACAAAAATCACCCAACGAGAACTAGAGGCGGTGCAGAAGGTGGTAGAAGGTAGGATTAATGCCTCCGGAGTGTCAGAACCATTAATCCAAGCAGTGGGTGAAGACCAAATTTTAGTCCAACTACCTGGTGTGGATAACCCAGAAGAAGCGGAACGCCGACTCAAAGGTACGGCACAGTTGGAATTTCGCCAGCAAAAACCCGATACTGAGGCAAAAATATTTGCCCTGCGGACATTAAGAGCGCAGTTGCAAACTAAACAGCAGGAATTAATCGCCAAGAAGAATGAGGCAAATCCAGAAGAAGTTGCCAAAAATAAAGCAGAATTAGAGAAAAATAAACAAGAAATTAAAGAACTATTTGCCAGTACAGAACCACCCCTAACTGGTAAATTACTCAATGATGCCATTGGCGAACCCACCCAAGGTAGTAACTGGAATGTTGCCCTGCGCTTCAAACCCAAGGGTGGCGAATTATTTGCCAGTTTAACCAAACAACTTGCTGGTACGGGTCGTAGTATTGGTATTTTTCTCGACGATGAATTAATTAGTTCCCCCACCGTAGGACCAGAATTTGCCACCGCAGGAATTACCGGTGGCTCGGCGGTAATTACTGGTAGATTTACAGCCCAGGAAGCACAGGATTTAGGTATCCAGCTTAAAGGTGGTTCCTTACCCCTACCCGTGGAAGTTGTAGAAATCCGTACCGTTGGTGCAACCTTGGGACAAGACAGCATTCAACGCAGTATCTGGGCAGCTTTAGGCGGTCTAGTGTTAGTCTTAGTATTCATGATTGTTTACTATAGGCTACCGGGAATAATCGCTAATCTATCCCTGATTATTTACTCCCTATTCACTTTGGCTTGTTTTATGGTAGTGGGCGTTACCCTGACATTACCAGGAATCGCTGGTTTTATTCTCAGTATTGGCATGGCTGTGGATGCCAATGTATTAATATTTGAACGGACACGGGAAGAATTACGCGCAGATAAATCCCTATATCGTTCCGTGGAATCTGGCTTTTACCGCGCCTTTTCCAGTATTTTAGATAGCAATGTCACCACCCTCATTGCCTGTGCCGCCCTATACTTTTTGGGTTATGGTTTAGTCAAAGGCTTTGCTGTTACCTTGGCTGTAGGTGTGGTCATTAGTATGTTTACAGCTATTACCTGTAGTCGCACATTCATGTTTTTGGCAATATCCATTCCTAACTTACGGAAAAAAGAACTTTTCTGCCCCAACCTGACCACTTCTAAGAAAACAGAGGTGGCACAATGAAACTACATATTAATAAATGGCGATCGCTTTGGTGGGGTGTTTCTGTCACAATTATTTTGGCCGGTATCATCTCTATGGTGGTTTCTTGGCAAACCAATGGTTATCCCCTACGCCCCAGTTTGGATTTTGTGGGCGGTACTCGACTGCTGTTGGAACGGGATTGTAGTAATGCCGCAAACTGTAATAAACCCATCGATATTAATGTCGTTCGGGATGTAGCCAAAGAGCAGGGTTTGGGTGATAGCAGTATCCAAATTATTGCGGATAAGGAAACTGGTAAAGACAATGGGGTATTAATACGCACAAAAACCCTAGATGTAGACAAGCGTACCCAACTGCAAAATGCCCTGAGTGAAAAAATAGGTTCCTTCGACCCAAACAAAAATCAAATTGATACCGTTGGTCCAACCTTAGGACGACAGTTGTTTACAACTGGTATAACTGCTCTTGGGGTTTCTTTTATCTGTATTGTTATTTATCTTGGTATTCGCTTCCAGTGGGATTACTCAGCTTTTGCGATTGTGGCAACTTTCCACGATCTAATTATGACAGTGGGTATTTTCTCCATTTTTGGCTTGTTATTCAGAATGGAAGTTGATAGCCTATTTATCGTCGCCCTATTGACAATTACCGGATTTTCTGTTAATGACACTGTAGTTATTTACGATCGCATCCGAGAGAACGTCAAAACCCATGAGAATGTTTCTTTTAATGAGATTGTCGATGATGCAGTTAACCAAACTCTTGCCCGATCAATCAATACTACCTTAACCACCTTACTAACCTTAGTTGCCATTTTCTTGTTTGGTGGCGAAACCTTAAGAAACTTTGCCTTGGCACTGATTATTGGTTTTACTATGGGCGCTTATTCCAGTATTTTTATTGCCAGCACTCTCTTAGCTTGGTGGCGAGAACGGAAAGGAGAACCAAATATTACCCAGACAGCAGAATCCATTGATGCATCTGTGGATAATTCATAAACTATGTATGAAAACTCCCAGAAATAAATTATCCAATTTCACGCACTCGAACTACTGGCTTTACTTCCTCTGCTCCTTCTGCTCCCCCTGCTCCCTCTCCCAGCCATGAATTCACCAGAAAAATTTTCCTCGACAGATAACAACATGGCAAGTAGCGATTCTAGCTTTGCTCAACAAGTGCAAAGGCTACATCGTTTGACAGTATATGGCAGATGGCTGCTTGTTTGCTTTTTTTGGCTGACCATTGCTCCATTGTCCCTATGGGGTATCAGGGAAGAAATTTTTCTGTGGCGACAATACTTTACTTGGGTAGCACTACGATATACACTTGCCTACCATCCCTTATCTACCCTGGGCTTCGCTATTTGTATCGGAACAACAACAGCGGTTTTGATTTGGCAAAGCCGTAATATCCTCTTTGGAATACCACAAAGCGAATTAAAACGCTTAGAACAAAAGGTTTGCCAAATTCGTCAACAAGGAGAAAGCCATCCCCTGTGGAAATGGATTTGGTGAACTACCTCACCGCACAGGCGGATGGGGCTTCTGTACTCATAGGGGAGTGCCAAAGCTTAGACTTTCGTCCCAACTTTGGTCTTACCTCCCCTCCTACAGCAGAGACGGCTGAACCATCCGTCTTTAGCATTCTAATACCCTCTGCTCTAATATTTATCGCTGCGTTCCCATCTCTGTCATGGTGAGTACCACAGTGAGGACAAGTCCACTCCCTCACATCTAATGGCATCTCGCCCACTTGATAGAAACAATTAGAGCAAAGCTTGGAACTATTAAATATAGAAATTTAAAATTGAAAACTGTTTATGATGTTTATGATGTAAACTAGTCAGACTTGTTTTTTTGAAAAAAACAGTTAACAATAATTTATATAATCCGGCAACTGGGTTAATTATATGAATAATGCTCAGATTTTATTTAGCGATCGCAAATCAGAAATAGACCTAAAGCAATTGCAAAAATTATTTAATTTGGCAGCTTTTTGGGCAAAAGACCGTTGTTTAGAGGATCTGAGCATCGCCATTGCTAACAGTAACCCCGTAATTGGAGTCTGGAATGGAGAACAACTGATTGGTTTTGCCAGAGCTACTTCCGATGGTATTTATCGTGCCACTATTTGGGATGTTGTAATTCACCCAGAGTATCAAGGTAGTGGATTAGGTAGTAAATTGGTGGAAACGGTTTTAAGCCATCCCTGTGTACATCGGGTAGAACGAGTCTACTTAATGACGACTCACCAGCAGCGATTTTATCAACGCATTGGTTTTCAACAAAATTCCACCAGCACCATGGTTTTGTACAACCAATCTAACTTAGATTCTCTGAGCGTTGGAGAAATTCATCTTCAGGAAACCCTTGAGGGATAGAAATTTGTAATCTGGTAAATTCATTAGCTTTCTCTGTGATGGGATAAGGCATGATTTCTAGCCCACCCCCCATAACAGATAAAATGGTATGACTCATCAATAGTCTCATTCCGGGCGAAACTTCTGCCTCTTGGGATATATCAGGGGTAGTTATGGCTGTGTCATCGAGCAAATTGATGGGTTCACTCCCAGGAATACTATCTTTGGGAACATCTAGCCAGATATAAACCACATTTGCGTCACTATTAACTTGGGTAGAGATATTAATGCTGCCTTCTTCCATGTTCAGGATGGAAACATCTACCAAATTCACCAATACTTGTCGTAACCAATGGGAATCAGCCAAAACAAAAGTGTCTGTGTCTGGAAGTATTACCTGTAAGGGATAGTTACGATTTTCTGCCAGCATATAGATGACTTTATGAACATCCTCTAATAGCTGAGTCAGAGGTAGAGACTGAATATTTAATTCATTAGTACCATGTTCTGTTCTGGCAATGAGGAGAATTTCATCAATTAACTTCAATAATTTTAATGCTCTCTCGTGAGCTTGATTAATAAATTCTCGCTCTTCCTCCGGGTTATCGCATAAATCTGACAAAATTAATTGATGCAAGCCAATCAACCCATTCAGAGGAGAACGCAGCACATGGGTAATCCTAGCCAAAAATCCTGACTTAAATTGGCTCATTTCCCTTGCCATTTGATAAGCCAGTTGGGTGTGCTGCATCTGCTCCATTAATTTTGATTCATGGTTCCTATCCACGGATAGTTCTGAAGATGAACTTGCAATACCCTTAGAGGTTCCAATCATCCGCTGACAAATTATCCCTAGTATTATTCCTGCTCCTAGATGTACCCAATTACTCCAATTCATATATTTGATAATTATCAACTTATTAATCGACCATCAAGGTGTAAAGTAAAGTTCCAAATTTGCTTATTGTTCAGAACTTATACTTCCCCAGCATATACGGATACAGATTTACTAATATCAGTATCATAAATGTATTTCAATTACTATTTACGCTCAGTATAAGCCTCATGCTTATTCCGAATATTTAGATAAAATATTGCTTTAGGTAAATTAGTAATATTTGTAACGTGATAATTATAACTTTATTTTACCTTGTCGTAAAATCTGCCAATTTTGATCTTTCCATTGGGCAACAGTAGAAGCTAAACCACTACCCTGGAACTCCCGATCTCCTGCCATCGCCTTGAGAACAAGAACTTGAGGAAAAGTAGCAGCAATTTCCGCCATAGTTTGTAAAGCTGCTTGCCCCGATAAATTAGCACTGGTAGTTGCCAGAGGTCCTGTTTGTGCCAAAATTTGTTGAGCGATCGCACAATCAGGAACGCGAATACCAATGGTAGTAGGGTTGATTGGATTCATCGCTGTAGGCACTCGTTCTGAAGCTGGTAATACTAAAGTTAGTGCCCCTGGCCAGTATTTCTCTGCTACTTGCTGCCAAATTACATACTCTTCATCACTTCCCCAGACAAAAGGCCACAGATCCTTAGCACTAGCAGCCATCAGTATTAAAGGTTTATTCTGACTGCGCTGCTTGGCAGCAAAAATTAACCCTGCTTGTTCCGGTAAACTAGCCAAGGCAGGAACAGTATCAGTAGGGAAACTAACTAACTTACCAGCGCGCGCGCCAGCGACTAATTCAGCAATACTAACTTGGTTCATGGAGTGGGGGAGTTCGGAGTTCGGAGTTCGGAGTTCGGAGTTCGGAGTTCGGAGTTAGAATTCTTCCCTCTTTCCTTCCTTCCCTCTTTCACTCCTTCCCAACTTGGGCAATGGCAAAACGTTCAATTCCCTCTAAGTCAGGATGAATTTGAATATTATAGTAGCTTCCTTGATTTTCTAATAATTGTCTTACTATTTCAGCTTGTCCAGCCATCATTTCAATTAGCCATAACCCACCCGGACGTAAATAGGTGGGAGAAACATTAATTAAATGGCGAATACAATCTAAACCAGATTCCCCACCATCTAAAGCCATATGAGGTTCGTGCCTTACTACCTCCGCTTGTAGCTCTGGGAGAATCCCACTAGGAATGTAGGGTGGATTAGATACCATGCCACTAAACTGCCCTTTAAGAAAGTCTAAAGGCTGCCACCAAGAACCCTGGTAAAAATGAATACGTTCTGTTAAGCCGTAATTATCCGCATTTTTTTGGGCGATCGCCAAAGCATCTTTTGAGCGATCGATAGCATGAATAGTAGCCTTGGGAAAGGCATCTGCCAGTCCCAAGGCAATGGCACCACTACCCGTACCTAAGTCAACCCAATGTCCTCGATCTAGCTGTAAACTTTCTCCGACTGATTGGACAGTTGTCACCGCTAAATCAATTAAACACTCAGTTTCTGGTCTGGGAATTAACACCGCACTAGAAACCATAAGGTTAAATTGTCGCCACGGAGTAATTCCTGTAATGTACTGTACCGGCAAACGTTCATCTAATCGTCTGCGCCACAGCACCTCTAATTCTTCTAAGGGTAATTGCAACTCAATTTGCGACCAATCTTTAAAAGATTGCAAACTGATTGCTAAACGGTCTAAACCAGCGACTTCTTGTAATAACCAGTCAACTTCGTAGGGCGAAACATCAGCAGCTCTCGCTGCTTGAATAGCTTGATTTCGCCACTGCCAAAGTTGTAAACCAGAAACGAAGGATTGTTTTTCTGCCATTCCTTAACGCTTAGGCTTTGGAGGCTGGGCACTATTACTTCTTTGCAACTGATTAATATATTGCAAACTATCGGAAGGTGCCACTAAAACAACGTTATTCAACCACTTATCATTTTTCTTGCGTAACACAGCGATCACGCCATCAATATCCCCAACCTCTACTTTGGCTTTGGGGTACTGCTTTTTCACTCGTTGTAATAACCCTTGGGCATCTTTTTTGCTAAAGTACAGTGGAATTATCTCTTTGTTATCAGACTTACGCTTCACAGATACATACCCTTTCCCTTCTGCACTAATCATAAACAAGGGCACACTGAAAAATTTCTCAACTTTTCTCCCTTGCTGCTTTAGCAAAGCTATTGCTCCTTTAACCTCTTCTTGTCCGGGCTGAAAAGCAAATTTGAGGCTATTTGGATCTTTGGCATTTTCACGAAATTTTTTGTAAATATCCCCTAATCCCACAGCTGTGACCCGTAGTTCCTTTATCATTGCTGCCATTTTTGGATCTTGGGTTTTTTGTTTCCGCAACTGCTCCATAAAAGCCTGAGCTTCTCGACCATTCATAAACACCTGAGTAAAAGGAGCACCTTTTTTGCCATCTTTACCTGGTAAACGACGAGTCAATGGCAAACCCCTATTATTGGTAATCAAAAAACATGGAGTATCATTCAATTTTTTGATCACTTCTGCTTCTGACAATGCTAGCACTGGGGTGCTAATGATCGAGACTGGTGCTAATAGAGTTGCTGTCGCTAAACCTAATGTTGTACCCCAGCGAACAAATGATTTCATGACTGCTCCTAGCATTAATACTTTTATCAAGTCAGACAAATTATCAGATTTTAGATATGTACGGAACTAACTAATTGTAGTTATTGTATGGTCTTCAGCAATTTGTATTGTTGTTTTTGATTCATTATCGCCTTGCTGTCAAACTATGAAGTCCTATTAGATGCTGAGATTTATTAATCCATAATCTATTTTGACTTCAGGTTTGATTCCCTTGTGGGCATTTTGCCGCAACTACACTCCTGACCTATTCATGTGCCCTATATATAATCCAGGGCGAACAATGTCATTTTATTCTCTTTTTACATGATGAATGACTTTATCAAAGACTAAACTGTTCCATTTTCTACTCCTGATTTTTAGTATATGAATATACTAAGTATATTTGATTTATTGGTAAGCAAAAATTTTGAATGCTTATTTCAGTGAGTATACGGTGGTAATATACAAAAATTTAATATCTTTTAATTAATAAATTATAGTACCATTTAATACACACATAACCCACCTCCTTACTGGACTTTCCTTACTCAACAGCCTTTTCCAGCTTTAATATTTTTTTCTTATGGTACCGATAATAGGGAGCATCCCAATGTTTGAAAAATATGCGGTAATGGGAGCCGGAAAGCTCCCTTTGCATACAAAGCGGGCTTTCCGTCCCGCACTACAAACTTAAACATTTGGGATGCTCCCCCGATAATAAGCCCTAGATATTTTAAAAATATCTAGGGCTGAGAAAATATATCGGGATGACAGGATTTGAACCTGCGGCATCCTGCTCCCAAAGCAGGCGCGCTACCAAGCTGCGCTACATCCCGTAGTTAAAAAGTGCAGGATTGCGATCGCATCCAAAGCATAGGAAATTGGTTGGTTATATTTGGCTAGATAATTGAAAACAATTTTTACTAGCCAACTCACCTACCCTTTATTTCCAGCACTGCCCCCTATTATATCACAATGGAACCAATTGTGTTAAGAATTTTAAATAACTTATATACTCAGTTATTTTTTTTTGGCATAAGTAGTTGCTCAATGTGGATACCAAAACATTCCCTTAATTCCTTCAGGATCTGGCATAAAACCTAAATTTCGATAAAATTCAACAACATGAGGGTCTGCAAACAGGGTTACATTACTAATTTCTTCACTCCTCAGTTGTTTGAGAACATATTTCATCAACGCCTTGCCCAATCCTTTACTTTGGAATTCTGGATGAACGACCACATCCCATATGGTGGCATTGAAGGCGTGATCTGATGTAGCACGGGCAAAACCGATAAGTCGTTTTTGAGTACCCCGTACTTGCCACATGGAGGCAACTAAAAAACTATGCTCAATGGCTTTTTTGACTTTACGTAGGGGGCGACGGGACCAACCAACAGCATCGCATAGTTCTTCTAGCTCATACAAATCTATCTCTCGCTCCGTACTAAAGACGATACGAGTACTAACTTTACTATTAGCTGTGGCATCTACTTTCTGTTCTTCAAAGAATGTATTTTTATTGGTAGCCGCAGCTTCGGGATTACTAAACCAAGCTTTCCAAAAACCCATGCCAATGTGGTTCGGGTAGTATAACTGAATCCGTTTCTGTTGAAAGAGTATGAAGCAACATCTTACTGAGCTATCTATACTGTTATTTCTCCCACACAAGAATAAATTCCTGTGATGAGAATTTCAGTGCTAGTGGCTCAGTAGTGGGTTGATCTTACATCAATCATCTTCAACTTTAGCACTTTGTTGTAGAAACTAGGAGAAATTCAGCAAACATCTCAAATTTAATCGTGAATTATAAATAAGATTGAGGTGGATAGGCATAATTAAGTGTTAAATTGAACCTCACTCCCATCTTCTTTCCTACCTGACACCGAAGCCATTCAGTATCTAGGGAAGGAAAAGGTTACATTTAGGGGGGTGAGGTTTTATCATCCTAGCGAGAAGACCCCAAGTGAAGCGCGAGCGGAACTTAGGTGTCAACTCTTAATTTTGATTTGATAGATTGTTCACTAGGGCGTATTTTTAAACCCCTAAAACCTGCACTTCGTGCCCCTTTGCCAACAGGCTATAGACACCGAAGGCGACTGCTTGTAGAGTAGCCCACAGGCTACACCATCAAAGCCTTCATTTTCCGTAGTCCGCATATGCGTCTACCCTACGGAAAGCCCTTTGGGTTGCACCACTTGCTTGATGCCGGAAAACCCGTCCACCGCAGTGGCTTATCGTTCCGCGTCTAAGGTACGTGTAGCCGCACCCTTTTAGAGATACTATTGGCGAATAGTAGGTTTGACCCCTCACTAGGCTCAAAGTTAGGGATTATTGGAATAATTTGGACTTGGTTTTTTCCCTACTCCCCTGCTCGGGTGCCCCCTGGGGCCAAAGAGGGTGATACCCCTGAATGACCAACAATATCCTTGAGGGTGACGGTGAGTTTGAAAACAGACTTAGTCTTACCTCTCCCCTAAACAATGACTTCTGGTTTAAAATCTTCAACATTGGAACTTTTAAAGCGGTTTAATCGCTCGTTCCCCCAATTTTA
>JAAUYI010068624.1_pt1 | contig 29645 bp, 24 predicted proteins | sample 7278041 | NCBI WGS metagenome assembly JAAUYI01 (sample SAMN14350216, study PRJNA611818) | marine sediment metagenome | isolation source: surface marine sediment (0.6m) | place: French Polynesia: Moorea | collected 2018-08
AGGTAACGGTAGTTCAACCATCTGATTATCACTATTATTCCGGCATGGGTCCGGGTATGCTGAGCACCCACTACAGTGCCGATGATATTCGTTTTCATACCCGCTTCGTGGTCGAAAGACAGGGTGCCGAATTCATTAAGGCAAAAGCCACGAAAATTGACGCCCCTGACAATAATCTGCACACCGACAGCGGTGATATCCTACCCTACGATGTGCTCTCGTGCAATGTCGGCAGCTTTGTACCCTTCTCAGCAATTGAGGGTAAAGCAGACAACATTTATTCGGCAAAACCCATTGAACGATTGCTCGAGGCGCAGCGCCATATCATTGAGCAATGCAGCACAGGTAAGATATCCATAGCGGTTGTTGGTGGGGGTCCGGCCGCCGTGGAAATCGCAGGTAACGCTAAGCATCTTGCTAGGACAACCGGTTGCAGCAACATCGAAATATGCCTGTTTGCCGGTAAGAAAATGATGGCTGACTACAGCAATTCGATTCGAAGAATCATCCGCCGCAATTTTCAGCAACGCCAAATACAAATTGATGAGTCAGCCTATGTTGAAAAAATTATTGATGGCACCATTTACCTTGAGAATGGCAGCCAACACACACCGAATATCATTTTTCTCGCCACAGGTGTAAAACCATCGCCCATTTTTGCCTCTTCCGGTCTCTCCACCGGTCCCGATGGTGGCCTCCAAGTTAACAGCAAACTACAAAGTACTGAATACAGTAATATCTTTGGCGGTGGAGACTGTATTTATCACTCACCGTCACCTTTAGCTAAAGTTGGAGTCTATGCCGTCCGAGAAAACCCTATCCTTCTGCAAAACATTCAGGCTGCATTGCAGGAATCACCGCTAACCGATTTTTCCCCCGGCGGCAATTATCTGCTCATATTCAACCTGGGAGAAGGAATCGGAGCATTGCAAAAAGGACCCATTATCTGGGGTGGCAAAAGCTCCTTCTGGGTTAAGGATTACATAGACCGGAAATTCATGACCAAATTTCAGGAACTTGAAACCTAATCACAATAAACCAAGTCAACATTTTTTATTTACTGAAGCATCTGCTATAGTCAATAAGACACCAGGCGTAATCACATGACACCCAATCATATTTTTCTAGAGTGTCCTCGACAAACCGTACTCTTTCCTTCATTTCAACTCCTCAGGTAAATCGCCATGCCAGCACAAACCTCGGCGGTCAGAAAACAGACGTCAACACAAGCATTCGACGACCATTTTAAGAAACTTGTAAATGAGATTCATGCAGCAGCCAATCCCAATGCCATTATGGTTGGCCTGCGCAACAAGATTCTAAAAATTTACGATGTGGAGATGGCGACCATCTTTCTGGTCGATGCCAAAAAACATCAACTCGTTTCCTGGGTCTTGCTCTCTGGCAGTTCCCTGCGCAAATTCAGAGTAAATATCAATCGTTCAAGTATCGCCGGATTTGTCGCAGACACTAAAAAAAGATTGAATATAGCAGATGTCTACGACAAAGAAGAACTTGCCAGAATTCATCCCACCTTGACCTTTGATCGATCTTTTGACCAAAAAGGTGGTGTACGTACCAAACAGGTTCTTCTTGCCCCCATTGTCTTCAATAACAATATCCTCGGTGTGATCCAGCTCATCAACAAGAGAAGCGGAACTGAATTTGACTCCTCCGATGAGCAGCGTATTGATGAACTGGCTGAAACACTTGGCATAGCTCTCTACAATCATTACAAATCGGGCAAGAAAGTGCCGATGCGCTATGAAGAGTTGATCAAACGTGAGATCATCTCAGCCCAGGAGATGGAGCGGGCCATGGTTATTGCCACCCAGCAGGAACAGGATGTGGAGACCGTGCTCATGGAAAATTTCATGGTCGCCAAATCAGAGCTTGGTGAGGCTTTGGCCTTTGTCTATAAAACCAAGTTCATCGATCTTGCCCAAACTATTCACGCCGCCGAGAGTTTGATCCAGGGCAAGGATGGAGCCATTTTCAGAAATGACCTGCTCGTCCCTCTCCAGAAAAAAGATGACACGCTGGTCGTTGCCGCCAAAGACCCAGCCAATGAACACGCTATTCCCCAACTCAAATCAATGTTTGAGGTGGAAACCGTTCGTTTCGTCCTCTCCTTTGGCGATGACATCCGGGAGTGTCTTGCTAATATTCTGCCCGATAGCGGTGATGAGTCGGATATCTCAGCAGATGAGAGCTATGGTGTCAGAGATGAAGAAAAAGAAGAAGTCATCATCGAGGTTGACAGCCGGCCGGCCATAGAGCTTGTCAATAAAATCATTGAAGATGCGGTCACTCTCGGGGCTTCGGATATTCATATCGAGCCCTACGGCAATACAAATGATGCCGAAGTTCGTTATCGGGTGGACGGCAACTGTATTGATGTTCTCCGTATCCCCAAAGGCAACGCCAAGTCAGTTATTGCCAGGGTAAAAGTGCTTGCCGATCTTGACATTTCCGAGCGCCGAAAACCCCAGGATGGTAACATAAAATTTCCCACCACCAATGCTGATACAGTTGAACTCAGGGTGGCAACGGTACCGACTGCCGGCAACAACGAAGATGTCGTTCTGCGTATCCTGGCCGACAGTAAACCTCTACCCCTGGATGAGATAATGCCCTCCAGGGTGCTAAAAAGATTGACCGGAGTCATCACCAAACCGCATGGTCTCTTTCTGGTGGTCGGCCCCACTGGTTCAGGAAAAACTACAACTCTCCACTCTGTGCTCAGCTATATCAACACTCCCGAGAAGAAAATCTGGACCGCTGAAGACCCGGTGGAGATTACCCAGCACCGCCTCCGCCAGGTTCAGGTTCGTCCCAATATCGGTTACACCTTCGCCGCAGCCATGCGTGCGTTTCTGAGGGCGGATCCCGATGTAGTAATGATCGGTGAGATGCGTGACTATGAAACAGCCAAGATGGGTATTGAGGCTTCATTAACCGGTCACCTGGTTTTCAGTACTCTGCATACAAACTCTGCTGCTGAAACCGTGGTCAGATTGATTGACATGGGACTGGATCCGTTCAACTTTGCCGATTCAATGCTAGGTGTTCTTGCCCAGCGACTCATCCGTACCCTTTGTGACGAGTGCAAGGAACCCTATAATCCAAGTCGTGAAGAATATGATTATCTGGTCAATCATTACGGAGTACTTTTCTACGATCATATTCAACAGCATTATTCCAAGTCTCTCACCCTTTATAAGGCTAAAGGTTGCGAGTCGTGCAACAACATCGGCTACAAAGGCAGATCAGGGCTTTTCGAGTTGCTCCTCAGCAGTAAGACCATAAAAAAACAGATTATTGATAAAAATTCAGCTGAAGAAATCAAACAGGAAGCGATCAATGACGGTATGACGGTTCTTCTTCAGGAAGGGCTTCACCTTGTTTTTGCTGGCAGGACGGACATTAAGCAGGTTATGGCAACCTGTATAGCCACTTAGTGTCTGTTCAAGTGTTTGTTCGGAAATGAATAATTTTGCTTTAAATAGAGGTGCCCTGCAAGAAGTACCCTTGGGGTGCATATGTTTGATATCTCGGAGTCTCGCTATGCTCGCTTACCGGAGGACTAAATTTTGAGAGCAAAGATAGGTTAGAGGGAAATAGCCATTTGTGGACAGACACTACCCAAACCTCGGCAATATCAAATTTTTTTGCCGTAGTCTAAAATTTCCAGGCGATTACAACGTTTTGCCCAGTCGATGAAAAGCTGGCGACACTTCTCTTCACTCACCGGCCCCACTATCTCCATGTTTTTTTTGGCAAAACGGACCTCGGTTATCCAGGCAAAGGAGGTCGCTCCTGCAACTACTCTGGGTATCTGCGCCTGCAGCATCGCCCCCTGACACATCGGGCAGGGCCAAAGGGTGGTGTACATAGTGCAATCAGCAAAAACATGCGAACCTACCTCAGTACCGGCGCGACGGAGACAGAGCATTTCTGCATGGGCGGTCGGATCCTTGGAGGCCAGCTCCTCATTACCAGCCCTGGCAATTATTTTACCTTCCCTTACAAACACAGCACCTACAGGACATTCTCCACGTTTCTCGGCTGCAAGTGCCTCTTTAAATGCTTCCGCCATAAATGTTTGATCGTTCATATCCTCTGCCCTTTTTACCGGATACCCCACAGTTTGTTCAACTATTTAGAGAGTCAAAACCGTCATATCTGGAAACAAAAGATGTTTTACCCGATTTGGTGAATCTGGCGAAGCTCCAGTCATGGTCTGCTAGACTCGAGAAGAACTCCGATTTAACAACGTAAACGTGGGCCTGAATCTGCATACCATCATCGAGACGGACAATAACCTGCCTGCGATAATACATATCTCCTTCGAAAAGGTCGAGACGCTGCCAACTCCGTTCGTTAATATCAAAATAGACAACACCTTCTACAGTGGAATTCTCAACAGGTTTTATTCCGGGATAGTGAGCATTCTTCACTGCATAACGCTGAAAACCGCTAATTGTACCTCGCTGCTTTTCTGGCACAAAGCCGATCACCGCCTTGGCTATTTCATCACTCATCAATGTGCCATATGCAAAAAGAGCCTGCATTGTTAAACTTTCCTTTCGCTGCTGATGCTAGTGTGGCTGTTTTACTGGTATGAAAAGGGTGTAGAACAAAATGATACAGCCTCCAAGCACGGCAACATCAGCAAGATTAAAGATACCTGTACGCAGGTTGCCTATGCCAATATTCACAAAATCAATAACGATACCTTCCCGGAATCCACGATCGAGTAGGTTTCCGATTCCACCACCAATAATCAGGGCTGAAGCGTTCAGCATTATCCTGTTCAGCTTCTTGTCGAAGAGGGTATAGAGGAAAAAGAGCAGCAGCAATACGGCGGTCACCGGTAAAAAAATAGCCCGGCGCATTCCTTCCGGTAAAGCAGCGCCCATACTAAGAAAACCACCCCGATTTTCGGCCAGAAGAAAGCGTACACTGTCGTTCAACAATGAGATTGCGCCTTTGTCTGTGAGGAGTTGAATGGCCAAATACTTACTTCCCTGATCCAATGCGACCACAACGAATACCATAAATGCTATATATCTCAATCGCTCGCTTTTGGTCATCAAATGCTCACTAGCTGCCGCTCAGCCATTCAACCCCAGTGAAAACATCGACTCCAAATCATGTTTGGAATATGCCTGAAATGCAAGCATCGTTTCCGTCGCTATTATATATTCAATATTTCTCAGCTTTTCAGTAACAAGAGTGGAAAGATCTTCATTCTGTCTGACCCGGACGATGGCAATCAGATCATATTTGCCACTTACGGAATATACTTCAGAAATTTCTTCAAACTCCACTAACCGTCCGGCAACTTCATTGATTCTCGTTCGTTCGATATTCATCAAAATGATTGAGGTAACCATGCTTTCTCCTTCGAGGTCGTAATCCAGGTAGCACTTTTTGACAACGCGGGAAGCTACTCTTGAGAATACCGGAGAAGTCCAATACTGTAAAGGGAGATACTTTTTTCCCTCTCTTCCTATCAGGGATTGATCAATATTTTTATCCCTTCAACTACCAATATAGCAGAGAAAAGGCACAGTAAACCGCCAAGGGTGCGAAGCATATAAGTATAGATTTTGCCACTCAAAAAGCCCCTTGATTTCCCGGCAAGAAGGGCAAGTGATACTTTAGAACCCACCAGCAAAACATAAAAACTCAAAACAAATATAATTGCCTGGGCATAACTATCCCGGCGTGCTCTATTCATCAACGGGACGCCGACGGTGAGCCAGAAAAGATAGGGATGTGGGCTGAGTAGATTGGTAACGACCCCTTTAGCGATGGACTTCGGTTGCTCCTTTTCCGACTCGGTCATTGTCGCGCTGCAGCGCAGGTTGTCCACTCCCATCCAGGCGACGAAAGCTGCACCACAGAATGACAATACGGCCAGCACCGGTCGTGAGTCCGAGACATTGGCCAGTACAAAAACGGCAAAACCGATAATGGGCAAATCTGTGACCAATGGGGCCAAGGCAACCTTTACCCCAGCCTTATTTCCATGGCGAATTGTCTCGCTTAACAACAGCGCCAGGAGCGGGCCGGCGGATAACCCGGCAGAAAGCCCCAACAGAGATCCAATGAAAAAATAGTAGAGCATGGAAAAAAGGTAAACTCACGATTGAACTTCAGATGTTACAGAGCAAGCCACCTGCTCAGAGCAATGATGGCAACACCAAGAAGCATGGAAATGAAAACATTTCCGGTTTTGAGACTACATAAAGCTGTGGCGGCAGTTGCCAAAAGACTCCAAACGCCACCCGCCAGAGCGGCAGGTGCTATCAATGAGAGCAGGATTGTGCCGGGAAGGGCATCCATAAAGCGCTTGAACCTGCCTGTTTTAGGCATTCTACCGGCAAGCAGTAATCCACCAAACCTGAGGCAATAGGTCACCACTGCCGCTGCGGCGATAACAAAATAGGTTCTCTCAATCATTTTTCTTTACCTTCATCCTTCCCTTCTGGCAACAATGCGGTACAAAGAGCACCACCTATCCCGCCAATAAGTATATACCATTTGCCAGGAACAAACTTTTCACCGACTATTGCCAGAAAGACCGTGAACATCCATGGCAGAATATCTTTCTTTCCACGCCAGAAGCTAAACACCAGAGCGGTGAAGACAGCAACAAAGGCAAAGTCCAAACCAAACTTTTCCGGGTTGGCGATAACGGCACCAAGCCGGTGTCCCACCATCGTGCCACCACACCAGGCGAGCTGAACACAACACCCTCCTCCAAGCAAAAAATAGGTGGTTATTTTCTGCCGATGAAACCGAGCCATGGTAATAGCCCAGTTTTCATCGGCGACAAGATGCATGAAAAGAGCCCTGTGACCTAGTGAGGTTCCCGAAAAGAGAGGATTAAGCGATGCTCCGATAAGCAGATAACGCATATTGATAACCAACACTGCCAGAGTGATTTCTGCAATTGGCAGAGGCGGCAGCCACATATCCACCATGACGAATTGAGCGGAACCGGCAAAAATGGAAAGGTTCATAGTCAATAGCGCACCCCAGCCAATCCCCTTTTTCGCCGCCAGCAGTCCAAGAACGCTGCCGTACGCCCCAACACTTGCGGCAACGACAAGATTGGCCAAAAAACCTGCTCGCAGCTGAGTAAAATTATGATTTAGACTGGCATTGTTCATGGGGCCAACATACAACACGGCGAGGCTGTTTTCTTGTACAATATTGCTGTCAGTCTTGACAAACGGCCTTTTGATATTGAGCGGGAGTTATGCCAAAAGCGGATTTGAATCTTTTGGTGAAATGACTCTGGTCGGCAAAACAGGTGGCAAAGGCAGTATCTGCAATGGGGACACCCTGGCGAAGCGATTCTTTTGCACGTTGCAGACGACATTGGAGCAGATAGGAATGCGGCGTCATCCCTTTTGATGCCTGAAAAAGCCTGAGAAAGTGGTAGCGCGAGAGTCCAGCGGCAGCAGAGATGTCAGCAAGGGTTACCTGCTGGGTCGCCATGTCATGAATGAAGGTTACAGCCTTATTCACCGCCTCAGGCAATCCTGCGCCACTTTTTGATAAGATGAACCCCGTACCATGCCGCTGGAGAAGTTTTCTGATCAATATTGAGAAAAATGACTGGAGCTCCAACTCATCAGTTTTATCACCTCCAAGGAAACTGAATAAAGAGCCCAACTCAAGGGCGAGTTCTTTATCCCTGGTCACGGGCTGAAGAAACCCCTGGTGTCTTCCCGTCGCTTTCCCCTGACCACCTGTCATTTCTCGAAGCAGGGATTCCGGTATATAGATAATGGCATAATGGTAAGAGCCGCCATCGGCTGACATACCATCATGCACCTCATCGGCGTTGACGCTAATCAAATCGCCTGGGCGGGCATAATAACATTCACCACGACAGTGTATTTTCTGCACACCATGCAACATCACCCCCAAAGCAAAATCCTCATGTACATGCCTGCTAAATCGAAACTTCCGATAATTGGCTTGAAATACCAGTAAATCATCGAGTTTCGATGCACGAAAGAATTTTGCCTTTTCTTTTTCCATCAATTTACATGCTGAAAGATTGGGCTTGAGCCACCTCGATGGCCAGCTGTGAGCGGGCCTCGCTATCCATAGCCATGCCCTTTTTTTCACACCACTCAGGAAATGTCTGTGGATCGATATATACCTTTATAACTGCATCGCCAGCATCCTGAGCCTGTTTTTTCATGTCTTCTGCTTTGGTCAGCCAGTCCTGGTAACTCTCTGGCAACCTATCACCATCAACAAACATCTCCTTGAGCGTATCCCAGTCTTCCTCCTTGTACCACACCATTGCCTGGACGGATGGCTGTTGTTCCGGTTGTTGAATTGCTTCTGTTTTCGACTTCTCAGCTTTTTGGCGTGCTCGCTTGAACTTCCTCTGTGACATTTTTTCACCAACCTAATCAACTATCTGTTATTATATGTTTTAAATAGCAATTAAATATTCATACGGGACACCACTATACCGCAAAGCGGGAACTCTTCAAAGGGTGACGTTGAAATTGGTAAGCTGCGGCCTTAAAAATAATCTTGCCTGTTCATCAACTGCTGAGCTTATTGCGTAGGGGTAAGTATTGACAGCTAGACAAAGATCAAAGTCCGAGGGAGGGTTCCAAGGTTTGGTCGGATCGAAAAATCTTTCAGAAAAAGCGGATTGCCGTAATTTGGGCTCCACCGATTGCAAATTAAAATCCAAACCAAGCAACAGGCTTTCCAGATACTCTGCACAAAGTGTGTCCTCGTCGGAGGGAATTTTACCATTTAGCCCCATCCTCACCAGGGTGACAAGCTTTGGTGATTGTTTCCTGATATAATCAGCCGTTGCTTTGGCATTGACAAAAGCTCCAGTAAGGATTTCTTCAGCCTGATGAGCATTGGCTACTCCCTGAGTGCCGGCATGGGTCGTCTGCACCACAGTTTTGCCGGTTAGATCGACCTCTTTGATTTCTGTGGGAGAGTTGCCGAAATCAAACCCGGGTAGCTTTTTCCCATATCTCTCGCCGATTAATATGGCTCCCGGCAACTCTTTCTGCAAGCTCAGGGCCGTATCGATTTCCGCCACGGGATAAATTGCCCGAACTCCTCGCATAAAACAATAACACGCCACGGAAAAGGCCCGAAACACATCTATTATCACGACGACTCCCCGCGCCTGATTGGCGCCAGAGACAAAATCAGTCTTTTCAACTCGCAGCATACTTTTCTCCAGATATATCTAATCCCCTGAACTTAACTCAAACAATCTTTGGCTGAGAAAGGAAGCAACCAGCAGGGAAAGTTGGTCTCACCACAACTTTCCAATTGTATTCCAAGGCGTTGGCAAAAACCATACTTTTCTCTGTATCCTAAAGCGTTACGGCCTCTCGGGACAAACTACCAACTCCCTTTACTGTTGACGAAAACCTTGATTACGGGTTATATATTCTGGTTTTATCTGTCTACAATGAGGTGTGAAAAACAAAGACCGCTACAACAGCCTGCCCAACTATCTTACGCTAAGACGAGACAGCTGTTCACATGTCTCCCCGATGGTTTCAAGGTAGATGAACCATAGAGGACTTGAGATCATCGCAGGCTATTCTCTGCCACTCATTGGCCGACACTGAATCCGCAAAAACCAACAATGATCCATCGTCCAACGTTTAAGGTTAAATGAATGAATGCAATTATAGCCCTGGAAGACGGCACAATTTTTAAGGGTCAATCCTTCACTGGAAAAGGTGAGGCAATCGGTGAGATTGTCTTCAATACTTCCATGAGCGGTTATCAGGAAGTGCTCACCGACCCCTCTTATACCGGCCAGATCGTCACCATGACCTATCCGCTCATCGGTAATTATGGAGTTGCTCCCGAGGATATGGAATCTGCAGCGATTCACCCGATGGCATTTCTAGTAAAAGAATATAGCCCTACCTTTTCGAATTTTCGCGCTACCAGATCACTCGCCGATTTCCTCGTGGAGTATGGCATCCTCGGTGTAGAAGGCTTTGATACCAGAGCCTTGGTCAAACATATCCGTCAAGCCGGGGCCATGAGAGGAATAGTGTCCACTGAGGACCTTGAGCCCGAGTCTCTCGTTGCCAGAGCAAGGAACTGGAGTGGACTTATTGGTCAGGACATGGTGAAACGAGTCACCTGTGATGAGCCATATGGCTGGGCAAATAATGTTCCCATAGCCGGCACTAACTTCAGCACCGCCCAAAAAGATGCAAAGACTCGCTTCAAGGTAGTTGCCTTCGATTTTGGAATCAAATTCAACCAACTGAGAATTCTCACTGACCTGGGTTGCCAGGTCCAGGTGGTTCCGGCAACAACGTCCGCTAAAAAGGTCCTTTCGATGAACCCAAATGGTGTGTTTCTCTCCAATGGCCCCGGTGATCCGGCCGGTGTTGAAGGAGTTGTCCAAACCCTGAGAGACCTCCTGGAAGAGCTGCCTGTTTTCGGTATTTGCCTGGGCCACCAGATGCTCGGTCTCGCCTACGGTGGCACAACGTATAAGTTGAAATTCGGCCATCGCGGCGGCAACCAGCCGGTTAAGGATTTAATCACTGGCAAGGTGGAGATTACCTCCCAGAATCATGGTTTTTGTGTTGACCCTGACAGTCTCAACCCCGATGAAGTTGAAATAACCCACATAAACCTTAATGACGGGAGTCTAGAAGGCATGCGCCACAAAAAATACCGGGCCTTCTCCGTCCAGTACCACCCGGAACACGCTCCGGGCCCCCACGATTCAATGTACCTCTTTAACCGTTTTCTGGAAATGATGCAGGCCGGTTAATCACCAAGCCGCCCTTTCTACCATAGATGAGCACAGATTATGCCTAAGCGAACAGATATACATAAAATTCTCATTATCGGATCCGGCCCGATCATCATCAGCCAGGCCTGCGAGTTTGATTACTCAGGTGCCCAGGCGGTCAAAGCCCTGAAGGAGGAAGGTTTCGAAGTTGTGTTGATCAACTCCAATCCGGCTACCATCATGACCGATCCTGAACTTGCCGATGCAACTTATATCGAACCTATAACACCGGAAATGGTGAGCAAAGTTATTGAAAAAGAGCGGCCCGACGCCCTACTGCCGACGCTCGGCGGGCAGACGGCTCTGAATACGGCCATACAGGTTGCCAAAACCGGCATTCTCGAGAAATACAACGTTGAAATGCTGGCTGCTGATATCAATGTTATTCGTAAAGCCGAAGGCCGCGAAGAGTTTCGTGCTGCCATGCGAGCCATCGGTCTCAAGGTCCCCGAGTCTGCCATTGTCCACAATGTTGAAGATGCAATGGTTGCAGGGGAAGAAATAGGCTTTCCCATAATTGTCAGACCTAGTTTCACCCTTGGCGGCACTGGCGGTGGAGTAGCCTATAACCGGCAGGAACTTGAGGAATTGTGCATTTCTGGGCTCGATCTTTCCATGACCACAGAAATCATGCTGGAGCGCAGCCTGCTCGGCTGGAAAGAATACGAGCTAGAAGTTATGCGGGATAAGAACGACAATGTGGTCATAATCTGCTCCATTGAAAATATGGATGCCATGGGTGTCCACACAGGAGACTCCATCACCGTCGCCCCGGCACAGACCTTGACGGATCGTGAATATCAGGAAATGAGGGATGCAGCCATAGCTATTATCCGTGAGATAGGCGTAGAAACGGGCGGCTCTAATGTTCAGTTTGCCGTCAATCCCGAGGATGGTGAACTAATGGTGATCGAAATGAATCCCCGAGTATCCAGAAGCTCGGCTCTTGCCTCAAAAGCCACCGGGTTTCCGATTGCCAAAATCGCCGCGAAGCTGGCAATAGGCCTTACCCTTGATGAAATAAGAAATGACATCACGAGGGAGACCTATGCCTCCTTCGAGCCAACCATTGATTATTGTGTAGTAAAGATACCACGCTGGACCTTCGAAAAATTCCCCGAGACGGAAGACTGCCTTACTACGGCGATGAAATCTGTAGGTGAAACCATGGCCATCGGTAGAACCTTTAAGGAAGCTTTCCAGAAAGGCATGCGCTCCCTGGAAACCGGCAGGTTCGGTTTTGGTGGCGACGGCAAAGAGTTGCTTGACCATCTCGATGACGAAGATCTTGAGCAGAGTCTTCGTACCCCAAATTCAAGAAGAGTTGCCCATATCTATGAAGCGATGAAGCGGGGGATGTCCACCGCTAAACTCTTTGAATTGACCTGGATTGACCCGTGGTTTCTCGACAACCTTCAGCAAATTGTCACCCGGGAACAAGAAATCAGGGCAGCAGGCTTTAAGGGACTTACTCCATCGTTTCTGCGTAAGTGCAAAGAGTACGGATTTTCCGATCGGCAGCTGGCCTATCTTACCGGCACCTCTAAAGACGACATCCGCATTTTACGGAAGAATAATGGTATCATCCCAGCATATAAACTTGTCGATACCTGCGCAGCCGAATTCGAATCATATACGCCCTATTACTATTCAACATATGAACAGGAAAACGAAGCCGTAATCAGCTCAAAAAAGAAGATCGTCATACTTGGCGGCGGCCCCAACCGGATCGGCCAGGGTATCGAATTTGACTATTGTTGTGTTCACGCTTCATTTGCTCTGCGAGAGATAGGCGTTGAGTCTATCATGGTCAACTCCAATCCTGAAACCGTATCGACGGACTATGATACCTCAGATAAGCTTTACTTCGAGCCGTTGACCAGAGAAGATGTTCTCAACATAATTGAGATGGAACAACCCGACGGAGTAATCGTCCAATTTGGCGGTCAGACCCCACTCAATCTGGCGGTAGAATTGGAAGAGGCCAACGTTCCCATTATCGGTACACCTCCGGACGCCATTGATAGGGCCGAAGATCGCAAACGGTTCCAGCAGTTCCTGCAAAAACTCGATCTGCGGCAGCCGGCTAACGATACCGTATACACCCTGGAAGAAGCCCTTACCTCGGCGAACCGCATCGGCTATCCTGTGGTAATGCGTCCTTCCTATGTTCTAGGTGGTCGGGATATGCGGATTGTCTATAATGACCAGGGTATCCGCGATTTCATGAAAGTCATAAGTACCGGAGGTGTTGATCATCCGGTGTTGATAGATAAATTTCTCAAAGATGCCATTGAGGTCGATGTCGATGCGGTGAGCGATAGTGAAATCACCATCATCGGTGGCATTATGGAACATATTGAAGAGGCTGGTATCCATTCCGGCGACTCCGCCTGCGTCCTGCCGCCACATACGCTCACCAGCGACCTCGTTGATGAAATACGGAGGGCCACCAGAGCCATGGCCAAGGAACTCGGGGTTATCGGTTTGATGAATGTCCAGTACGCAGTCAAGGATAATACGCTTTTTGTTCTTGAGGTCAATCCGCGTGCATCGAGAACGGTACCATTTGTTTCCAAGGCCACCGGTGTTCCCCTGGCCAAGATTGCCACCAAGGTCATGATGGGCCACAGCCTCAAAGAACTGGGACTGACCCAAGAAGTTCAGATATCTCATTATGCCGTCAAGGAAGCTGTTTTTCCCTTTGACAGATTTGACAATGTCGATACTCTGCTCGGTCCTGAGATGAAGTCAACCGGTGAGGTTATGGGTATTGACGACAACCTGGGCTTGGCTATAGCCAAGGCTACTCTGGCCGCGGGCACCAGGCTGCCGAGTTCGGGCAATGTTTTTATCAGTGTGCGTGACAACGATAAGGAAGCCGTAACTGAAGTGGCCAAAGCACTCATCGATTTAGGCTATGCTATTCTTGCAACAGTAGGTACTGCCGCTCATCTTCAACAACACGGCATTGCCTGTGAAAGGGTAAATAAAATTAGCCAAGGTCGACCCCACATTCTGGATAAGCTGCAGGATCGCCAAGTATGCTGGATTATAAACACCTCACTGGGCAAAAGGACAACTGAAGACTCCTATTCGATCAGAAGGGCCGCCTTGGATCTCCACCTTCCTTATACAACAACGGTCTCAGGTGCCAAAGCAACGGTTATGGCCTTGCAAGATATTGAAAAAAGTGAAATGGGGGTCAATTCTGTCCAGCATTTTACGGAAAGAGTCCGTTAAAAAACCAAGTTGCACCTCGACAGACAATTATTATGATTTACAGTAGTATGGCTAATATACACTATTAATGTTCAGCTTTTAAGTTTATAATTAATATCATATAGTTGGTATCACTCAATAGAACGAGAAACTCCCGGAGGATTCTTTGAACACCTTTTACAAAAACCTGAGTATGTGGCTGGTCATTGGCCTTACCATGATTTTGCTGTTTAACCTTTTCAGTAAGCCTCAGGGTAATACGACTTCACTCAACTACAGCGATTTTATAGCTCAAATTGAGAATAAGGCTATAGACCGCGTCAATATTAGTGGCGACACAATTACCGGAACCACTCAGGATGGCAGGCCTTTTCGCACCGTTTATCCGAGAAATGATGACGAACTCATTCCAATGCTCAGAAATTCCGGTGTTGACATAAATGTTGAAGAGTCAGAACAAGATTCTTTTCTCATGACCATTTTCGTTTCCTGGTTTCCGATGCTGCTGCTCATCGGGGTATGGATCTTTTTTATGCGCCAGATGCAGGGTGGCGGTAAGGGAGGAGCTCTATCCTTTGGCAAAAACCGGGCAAGGCTTATGGAACAAGGAGAAAACAAAGTTACTTTTGCCGATGTCGCTGGCATAGACGAATCTAAAGAAGAACTTGAAGAGATCATCGACTTTCTCAGAGAACCACAGAAATTTACCAAACTGGGCGGCCGTATCCCTAAGGGTGTTCTCCTGGCCGGTTCACCCGGTACTGGTAAAACACTCCTGGCCAAGGCTATTGCCGGTGAAGCAGATGTACCGTTTTTCACCATTTCCGGTTCTGATTTCGTCGAGATGTTCGTCGGTGTTGGAGCCAGCCGGGTACGTGATCTCTTCACCCAAGGTAAAAAAAATGCTCCCTGTATCATTTTTATCGATGAGATCGATGCCGTAGGCCGCCACCGCGGCGCCGGCCTTGGCGGTGGTCATGATGAAAGGGAACAGACCCTGAATCAGCTGCTCGTTGAAATGGATGGTTTTGAGTCCAATGATGGTGTAATCATTGTCGCTGCGACCAACCGTCCCGATGTTCTCGACCCAGCGCTTCTGCGGCCCGGTCGATTCGATCGCCAGGTCGTAGTACCTATTCCCGATGTTGGTGGCCGTAAAAAAATACTGGAGATCTACTGCAGGAAAACCAAAATGGCTCCTAGCGTTGACCTGGAGGTTTTAGCACGAGGAACTCCTGGTTTTTCTGGAGCTGACCTGGAAAACCTGGTCAACGAAGCGGCCCTCATGGCTGCTCGTACAGGTGCCGAGGAAATAGATCTTGAGCTTCTGGAAAGAGCCAAAGACAAAATCATGATGGGTGCGGAACGTCGTTCCATGATTATTACTGAAAGGGAAAAAAAGGTAACGGCATATCATGAGGCTGGACATGCGCTCGTCGCCAAACTTCTCCCTGATACTGATCCAATTCATAAGGTGACGATCATCCCGCGTGGACGCGCACTTGGGTTGACCATGCAGTTACCGATCGATGAGAAGTACACTCACTCCAAGAAATATCTGGAGAGTACCATCTGCATTCTATTCGGCGGCAGGGTTGCCGAAGATATTATTTTTGACGAAATAACCACGGGAGCAGGCAATGACATCGAAAGGGCAACAGCGCTTGCCCGAAAAATGGTCTGCGAGTGGGGCATGAGTGATGAACTTGGCCCTCTTACCTATGGCAAGAAGGAAGAACAGATTTTCCTTGGCAGAGAAATCGCTCAACACCGTGACTTCAGCGAAGAGACAGCTCGCCAAATTGATGACGCAGTTCGGCAGATCATAACAGATGCACGGGATAAGGTGTACGACCTGCTCAGAGAAAATCGTGATATCCTAGAAAAGGTGGCCGAAGAACTGCTCGAAAAGGAAACCATAGTACTCGATGACATCGAGCGTATCATGGCCGATCTCTACCCGGATAAGTTTCCTCTGCCGGAAAAAAAGGACCAGGAATCAGCCGACCAGAAAACTGAGGATGTTCAGACTGCGGCAGATACCGAGGCAGCGACCCGGGATTCTTCTGCAGAGACTGACGAAATACCAGAAGACCGCGTTGACCTCTCCAGCACAGATATTGAGGATGATGAGCAATCCTCAATAGAAGAAGACGGTGAGCAGTCTCCAAGTGGGGAAAAATCTTAACTAATTCGCCCATTTTTCAATAGCTCGACAATTTGCCATGAAGATAATGGGTATCCTTAACGTTACGCCAGATTCTTTTTCCGACGGTGGTCATCATCTTTCTGTGCAGGCGGCCATTGACCAAACGGAACAAATGGTAGAGGAAGGTGCCGATATCATTGACATTGGCGGCGAATCAACACGACCATTCGCTGAGCCAGTATCAGTAGCTGAAGAGCTGAAAAGAGTCATTCCGGTCATTGAACTTATCCGCAAACATCACCAGATCCCAATCTCCATAGATACAACCAAGGCAGCAGTGGCCAGAGCCGCACTTGATGCTGGCGCCAATATCATTAACGATGTCTCAGCGTTGCGTCAAGATCCAGAAATGCTTGCTCTTGTCAAAAACACAAACGTACCGGTCATTATCATGCACATGCAGGGAACACCAGAAGATATGCAGAACGATCCCAAATATGATGATGTCGTTGGTGAGGTTATTGATTTTTTTAAAGAAAAGCTGCAGTGGCTGAAGGCAGAAGGTGTAAATTTGAAACGCATAACCTTGGATCCAGGTATTGGTTTCGGTAAGACCCGCGATCACAATCTTTCGCTGCTCAAACATCTATCAGCTCTAAAAGCACTGGGCCAGCCCGTATTACTTGGCCATTCCCGCAAACGCTTCATTGGTGATCTTACCGATCTTCCCCCCGAAAAGCGCGATGTACCAACTGCAGTGATCTCGGCCCTGGCTCTTTCCCAGGGAGTGGATATGGTCAGAGTTCACAATGTAGGTGCCAGCCGGCAGGCACTCAGGGTAGCAAAGGCTATTCAGGACGCCGTCTAGTTCGGTTTCTTTCGGAACATATTCAACGGCAAGGTTGCACTTCAAAATCATCAAGAACTATGAATTGAAAAATGTAAGGTGATTCTTTACTTCCTACGATAATTGTATCACCATCTCTCAATTCAACCGTGTCTTCGCTCGCACCCCCTCCAACCTGGCGCCTTTCGACGTATGTTCCATTGGAGCTTCCCCGGTCATAGAGGTAGAACTTATCATCATCTCGTTCAATCTGAAAATGCTCCCTGGAAATATTGAGCAAATGACCTTCGTCCACCAGATAGAGATCATTACTTGGTTGTGCAGTATCTCCCTGCAGGCGCTCAGTTCTCTCCACCCGTCCATCCACGATTTTTACCCTAGTCTCTCTCCCTACCCGATAGGGAAAGTTACGTAGTGGCACTATGTCGTCAACCATAGCTGCTGGTGGCACCGCCTGCTCCGCTGCCGGTGTCAAGGCCTTAAGAACGGCAGCTGGTAGTATTTTTTCGAGTATTGCCTTTTTATCAGTCATATAATTATGTCAATGGAAAGCTTTTCAAAAAGCAGAAGATTAGTAAATCATAGCATATATTCAATTGTCTGGAAGCTCAATTGATTTTTCCATTTTTATCTGCGCGTGAAATATCTATTTTGAATGTTGCGTTTTTATTAAGATAGAGAGTAGAATTTACAAAGAGATTTCTCTTAATAACCACTGCAACACAACAAAGGCCATGATATCCTCACCCTCCAATAAAGATCATCAACAAAGAGTTACCGTACTTTACATAGAAGATGATTCTGCCAATCGTCAGCTCGTTCAACTGATTCTGGCAAGAAGGGAGGATATTCGTTTTTTTGAGGCAGAAACGGGAAATGCTGGTTTAGATATGGCAAAACAATTCCAACCTGACATCATTCTCCTCGATTTAAGTCTGCCCGACATATCCGGATTTGAAGTTCTTACTCAACTTCGCCAGATAAATGGTTATGAAGCCACTCCAGTAATCGCGGTCAGCGGGGATAACCTGCCGGAAGATATCCAATTGGGAATGCAGGCTGGCTTTCATGGTTATCTGACCAAGCCGATCATCATTGCCGAGCTCTACGCGGCTCTAGATCAAGCATTAGCATCTCTGCCATAGGCAAAACCGGCTTACCTCGATTTAAACGAGCACGCTCGTTCCCCAATTCGCCAACATGACTTTCCCACTCGAACTCAACAAGATGTATATTACATTTACCACCTTCTGACCAACTGAATACATCAATACTTCGGTTGCGGGAAAGCGACCACATTCTCTGTTGTATTTCTCCAGAATACCATGTACAGATTAAATATTATTGCCTATTTTATTCGAAGCTGATAAATGTTTTGCTTTCATCCCGCATTAATCTGGCAGGCTGTAAGTGTTACTCTCCGGCAAAACACATCGAACGTGGAAGTCATCGAATCTAAAAGGTAAAGATACGTAAAAACTCGTTCTTGTTTCGCCACAGCTAAGGCATGTGACTATACGTCCACAAGTAGAGGAAAAATATGACAGAACCTTTTCTCAACTTTATCTGCGCTGCTCTGAATGTTTTCTATCTATGAACGCAATTGACAAGTTAACACTGAGTGGTTGGCCTGATATCGGCAGACATTTTTTGCGTATTTTTCTGCCGCTTGCCATCTTTTTCGGGAGCCTGACTGTACTTTTCTATTACAAGGATGTTAACACCGATCTTTACAGCGTACAGAGAGGTGAACTCTATAAAGTTAATTCCCAGGTTAAGACCATCGGGTCGCGCTTTGCTGCTATTATCACCGATTTACAGTTTCTCGCGCTTCAAAGCGAGCTTACCCTCTATCTGGAAAACGGTGGTCCAGTTCGTTTGGAAAATCTTGCCAGAGAACTTCAACTATTTGCTGCCATAAAAAAAATATATACCCAGATTCAATTCATCAGCGCTAGGGGAGCTGAACGAATACGTATTCAAATAACAGATGGAAAACCGGTAATTACTCCGGAGGATGGGCTTATACAACAAATACAGGCGCCTTACTTCGACTCCGCTATGCAGACTGATAATGGCGGCGTTCTCATTTCATCATTTAACCTTCCCGAAAACACTCACGATGCCACGGGTATCCCGTTTATTCGTTTCAGCATACCTGTTATCGGTAGCGACGGAGACAGACAAGGGATTATCACCCTCAGTCATCCGGTCACCTATCTGCTCAGAGATTTGCAATCAACCGCGCAGCATTCAGCCGGTCGTTCCTTCTTGGTCAATGATGCAGGTGAATATCTGAGCACCGAGATGAAAGATGGTGATAGCGCTGAAAATCAAGGTATCCTGCAAAAGAACATTGAAAACGTCCTCGGACCTGCTTGGCAGAAAATTAAAGCTGAGGAAAACGGACAATTTACCACAGAACAAGGACTGATAACGTTCAGCACTATTTATCCGCTCGGCGAAACCAGTCATCAGGAAAAGGCTTCAGCTGACAATAACGTTCTTCAGAATAAAAGCTACCTCTGGAAGTCCATTTCCTTTGTTCCTGAAAAAACCCTGAGTAAATGGCCGGACAAAATTCTCAACCGCATCCTTCTTCTCTATACGGTTTGCCTCATCATCATTGGTATAAGCTCATTTATGTTGGCCCGTACCAGCCTGAGACGTAAAAATGCCGAAGCAGCCCTGCGTGAAAATGAGGAAGAGCTCCGAGCTATCAATGAAGCCGCCGCCAATGCAATCATTGCCATTGACAACAATAAAAACGTGTTGCATTGGAACCCAGCTGCGGAAAAATTGTTTCAATATACTGCGGAAGAAGTTGTCGAAAAGCCCATAACTTCAATAATATCTCCTCCTAAGCACCAATCCAGTTTCACCAAGCTTTCCCGGAAATTCAAGTTACCAGTGGACACAGATAGCATGGAGGCCAAAACCATTGAGCTGTACGGCTATAAAAAAGACGGGACCGAGTTCCCGGTTGAAGTTTCCTTTTCCGCTTTTAAAAAGGGGGAACAATGGCATACTGTGGGCATAATTCGTGACATTACTGCTCGCAGAATGATGGAAAAAGAGGTCCTCAGGGCCAACAAATATGAATCTCTAGGCGTTCTTTCCAGCGGTATTGCTCACGATTTCAACAATCTGCTCACCGCTATTATCGGCAATATCAATCTTGTCAGCAAACTCTCCGGCATGTCGGCCGACTCGCTGGAACTGTTGAAGAATGCTGAAAAGGCCTCACGACGCGCCAAGGCCTTGACCCAGCAATTGCTCACTTTTTCCAAGGAAGGAATGCCGGTGCGTAAAACCACCGCCATCGCCAAACTTATTGAGGACTCAGTTGAATTTGCTTTGCATGGATCCTCGATTGTCAGCAGCTTTGACATTCCCGAAGATCTCTTGCTTGTTGATATCGATGCCGCTCAAATAGGTCATGTCGTCCAGAATATGGTCACTAACAGTAGACAGGCGATCAAGGGATCCGGTGTTATCCAGATTTCCTGCCGAAATATTGTGGATGCCGAAAATGCTGATCTGCCGGTCAAGCTGAGTGGAAATTACATCACCATTACCATCCGAGATACCGGCCGAGGAATTACCAAACAAGACCTCCCCAAAATATTCGATCCCTATTTCACTACCAAAGAAACCGGCAGCGGCCTCGGGCTTACCATAGCCCATTCAATTATCCAAAGGCATGACGGCTACATAACTGTCGACTCGAAGGTGAACAAGGGCAGCGAATTCACTATTTATCTGCCTGCGGCGGTAGATCAGCACCTTCCCAAGGAACACGACAAAAAGAAAGGTAAGGGGAAACGCTTTAGAATAATGGTGGTCGACGGCGAGGAAATGCTGCTCAATATTGCCGGGAGAATGCTGGTACATCTAGGCCATGAATGTGTATGTGCCAAGTCCGCCCGTGAAGCACTGGACACCTATAAACACCTCTGGAAGACCGGCTCTCCGGTTGATGGGGTGATCGTTGACCTTACTCTACCCGGAGGCATGGGCGGCAAGGAAACCGCCGCAGCCATTTTCGATATCAATTCGGAGGCACGCATTATTGTCGCCAGCGGCTATGCCAATGATCCGGTCATGGTAGATTTTGATGAATACGGCTTCTGCGCCGCCATTGCTAAACCCTTCGATATGGACGAGCTTGGCGAGGTAATTGAAACGGTGCTGGAGTAGATACTCCGCATCTGTACCTAGAGGAAAACGTCGTTTTCCAAACTCATTCGTTGTCTCAGCTTACTTAACACCCTCCAAGCTAACCCCCACCCTTCTGATTCGCATTTGCCTCAAGAGGCCCTCAATTATAAAGATAAGCAGCGCCACCCAGATAATGGCAAAGCCAAGCATCCTCTCAAGTGGAAAACTCTCTCCGTACATGAAAATACCCACAAAAAGACTGATCGTCGGAGCAAGATATTGCAAGAGTCCGATTACAAAAAGCGGAATTTTACGGGCAGCGATACAGAAACAGAGAAGTGGTGCGGTCGTCGCTACACCGGTACCAATCAGAAACCATGAGTCAGTAGCCGGACCGTGCAGAAATGCCCCCCTACCTTGCATATCCAGAAATACTAAAAAAGCCAAAGCGGGAATGAATAAAATGGCAGTTTCCAGACAAAGTCCCTCAAGAGCGGGAACGGAAGCAACCTTGCGCAACAGCCCATAGCAGGCGAAGGTTGAGGCCAATGATATGGCAATCCAGGGAAAAACCCCATACAACCAGGTAAGATAGCAAACGCCCAGGCCGGCAAGAAATACAGATAGCCATTGAATGGATCGCATTTTCTCTTTCAGAAAAACCACCCCAAAACACACCGACACCAGTGGATTTATGTAATAGCCAAGACTTGCTTCAATGATAAAGCCGGAATTAACAGCCCAGATATAAATAAACCAGTTGACTGCCAGAATAGTAGCGGTGAGGAGAAAGTAGAGACATTGCCTGCCTTGACGAAACAGAGCAACAAATGTTCCAAGTTTCCTAATCAAACCGAGTAGTACCAAGGTAACAAGAAGAGACCATACCATGCGGTGCGCCAAAATCTCATAGGCCGGAAGGCTCTCCATCTGCTTCCAATAAATGGGTAGTAATCCCCACATGAAAAAAGCTGAAGCAGCAGTGATCACTCCGGAATTGTAGCTCATTATTGCTCACCTAAAAAATAACCCAGACCAAACCAATCCTTTTTAGCATTGCCAGACTGTGTTGCCTAACATCTTCGCCGGTTGAGAAATCTGGACAAGATCACGGAGCAGGCAGCCTCCAAACATGGAAATGACCAGGCTCTGACAGACAGCAGGTCATAACGTGAATATACTATTACTACCTAAATAACAGACAGATATTTGGCGGACTATCTTACGCCTGTTTGCAATCTACAAAATATTATATAAATACGAACATTTACGATAATTGGCGGGCGTGATGCCAACTTTCGATAATCACCCTTCATCTCTCGAGTATCTACCAGATGGTAAATCAGATAACCAGTAATATTCACTGTGCAGTAGCAGGAAAACCTAAAAATAAAATCATGGACATATCATCCATAGAAAAAGTGGCAGGAGGCGGACATGGACGGTCAAGAGAACAAAAATAAAAGTCAACCCAACCGGTTGATAGATGAAAAGAGTCCTTATCTGCAACAACATGCCTTTAATCCGGTTAATTGGTATCCATGGGGTGATGAGCCTTTCGAGATAGCCAAGCGTGAAAATAAACCGCTTTTTCTGTCAATCGGTTATTCAACCTGCCACTGGTGCCACGTCATGGAAAGGGAGTCTTTTGAGAGTGAGGCTATTGCCCAGATTCTCAATGATCACTTCATCTCCATTAAAGTTGACCGGGAAGAACGTCCAGATATTGATCAGCTCTACATGCTGGCTACCCAGGCGATGACCGGCAGCGGCGGTTGGCCCATGTCCGTTTTTCTCTTTCCAAATGGCAAGCCATTCTATGCCGGCACCTATTTTCCACCAGTACAGCGTTTCAATCAACCCGGCTTTCCTGATCTCCTGCTGGCCATCCAACGCGCTTGGTCGGATAATCAGGCAAACCTTACAGAGTCCGCTGATAAAATCACCGACTTCCTGGAGGGTTTCTCGAATATGGAAGCGATAAAAAACCTTGACCCAAGCTGGTCGGATGCTGCTTATCAATTTTTTCAAGATAGCTACGACAGCCAATACCACGGTTTTGGTGAAGGCAATAAATTTCCCAGGCCATCATGTTTTGAGTTTTTGTTGAGTTATAGTCAAAAGAGAAACAATGAGAACGCGCTGGCCATGTCGCGGGATACCCTCCGGGCCATGGCCATGGGGGGTATGTATGATCACCTTGGCGGTGGTTTTCATCGCTATTCCGTTGATAAACAATGGCGGGTCCCGCATTTCGAAAAAATGCTCTATGATCAAGCGCAACTTACTGTCACCTATTTGCAGATGTACCAGCTGAGCGGTGAAGATTTTTTCGCCAACGTGGCCAAAGAGACCATCGACTATGTCCTTCGGGATCTTCAACACGAACAAGGTGGGATTTTCTCTGCAGAAGATGCCGACAGTGTGAACCCCTACAATCCAAATGAGCATGGTGAAGGTGCATTCTACCTGTGGAAGGAGTCGGAGATTAGAGAAATCCTCGACAACGAAACAGCCGAAGCATTCATTACCTGCTATGGCATCCGTCCACACGGAAATGCCTTGAATGATCCGGCCGGGGACTTTACCGGCAGAAATATTCCTTATATTGCTCATTCAGCCGAGGAAACCGCTGAGATTCTGCAAAAGGATATTGCCGAGGTAAGCCGTTTGGTTGCAGAAGCCCGCATTCAGCTGCTCCACATAAGGAATAAGAGAGTCAAACCGCATCTTGATGATAAGATACTCACTTCCTGGGATGGTTTGATGATCTCAGCGCTTGCCCAGGCAGGCCGTATTCTCGACATACCTGCCTACCTCAATGAAGGGAAAAGGGTTGCCGAGTTTATCTTGACCAATCTACGCGTCGATAATCAGCTTTTGCGCCGCTGGCGGGATGGTGAAGCCCGCTTTGCAGCCGTATTGGATGATTATGCCTTTTTTGTACAGGGTCTTCTTGATCTTCATATGGCCTGCCAGGAAAAGCGATATCTGGAAACAGCCATCGAACTCAGCCATGAGCAACTTCGACTCTTTGCTGATCCGGCAGGAGGATTTTTTAGCAGTCAGGAATCCGCCGGTCTACTCACCAGAATCAAGGAGACCTATGATGGAGCAGAACCTGCGGGCAACTCTGTTTCAGCGCTCAATTTTCTGCGCTTGGGCAGATTGCTTGATAAGTCGGAGTGGATTGAGATTGCCGAGAAAACCATAAAGGCCTTTGGGAAAACCTTGGCGGCGCAAGGTTCAGCGATGCCACTGCTCCTCAAGGCTATGGAGATTCTCCATCAATCACCTCAGCAGTTAATTATCTGCGGATCACCTGATAATGAGGACACCCAAAAACTCCTGCGCACCGTCAACTCCAAATATCTACCGGCCTTGCAGATACTTCTTTTAGATGACGAAGAAAACTATCACTTGCCTGCAGACTCTCCGGAATATATTAGCAACATGAAAAAAATAGATGGCCGAGCAACGGCTTATCTCTGTACAAATTATAGTTGTAATGCGCCAGTAAACGAGCCTGAGGAATTGCTGCAACTTCTATCTGAAAACACCTGAGACACTTGCCAACTACTGGATGGTCACAAGTTAGTTTCTATCCAAAAACTAAGCATTTCGGGTGGGAACTAGTTACCTCTACGTGGCTGCATAAGTGCCTTGGAGATAGTCACAAGTTAGCAATTATTTACGCTTCCCGTTTTCTTATTTTTTTGACTGCAAATAATTTTTAAGGCACTAAAAAAGCAGCCCACTCGAGAGCCAATAGTATATAATATACAATCCGGCAAAAATGATCAGCACCGCTGATACTTTATGCATGTATGGTAAAAATTTACGCATGGTGCCAACAACAACACCTTCTTTGACAAAGGCAATGCCCAACGTCAACAGGAGAAGAATCGTCCCCATGCCAAGGATATAACTGAAAAATTGAACCAGCCCACCGACAAGATCACCAGAGGTGAAAGAGCTTCCGAGAATTGCGATAAATATAGGGAGAGTACAGCTCAATGAAGTGGCACCAAAGGCCACACCGAAGAGAAAGAAACCCTTGAGAGTCAATTGACGCGGATCACCTAGTTTACTAGCAAAAGTCATTAAAAACGGCAGTGAAAAATGTCTGCCCATGAGTATATAGCAGCCCAATATCAGCAGAATTGTTCCCACAACAATGGCCAGCCATGGCATTATGGAGCTTAAAAAGGCCCCACCAGCAGAAAACAGTAAACCGACTATTCCAAAAAGCAGTCCAAAACCTGAGGTTACCACCAGGGTTACCCAAAGTGCCCGCAGTATCCTGAAAAATATCGACCGACGATAAAAGTTTTGGTCATCAACTCCCAGATAGAGTGAAAGATAAACTGGCAGCATGGCAAACCCGCAGGGGTTTACCGCAGAAACCATACCCGCACCGAACGCGTAACCAAGCGGAAGATAGCTTGCCATTTGACTGAGCCACTGAGTTGCCAGGGCCTGAATTTCCATAATTATTTCCTTTGACTGTCTGAAAGCCTGTTTTGATCCTGCTCAACATTAGCCAGAATTTATAAAAAATCAACACGGCATATGCACATAACATTTTTTTGCAGCTAAATTTACACTTTGATGATTCCAACCCACCATTTAAATGCAAAGAACAGTGAAAATCCTTGTTTTGAGTTCTTAATTTTTAATCGAATAAACAATGTCATATTATTATTTTTCACAAAAATCGACCGCGGTCGACTTTTTGCTTGCACTATTTTCTGAGGTGGTTATATAACTCGACTATAGTCGACTTTTATTCAGGAATTCAATCATGACTCAGACACGCGAAGAGAAAAAAAGACAGACCAGAAAGGCAATCATCGCCGCCGCGGTTCGTCTGTTCGACCTAAAAGGTTTCGAGAAGACTTCTATTGAAGAGCTGGCCAAAGAAGCTGGTATTGGTAAGGGAACAATCTATACCTATTTTCAGACAAAATCGGAAATCTTTTATGCCTTTTGTGAGGAACAACTGGAATTTATCCATGAGGAACTGGCCAGAAAAACTGATCCTAGCGCCCCACTCATCGAGCAGGTGATGACAATTTTTATGGGTGAATTTCTGCACGTCACCCGCAATAAAGAGTTCGGTCGTTTTTTTATGCAACAAGTATTGTTTCCTCCGGAAGGAGATAGAAACAGGTTTGCCGAGGTAGACAACAAGTGGTTAGAGCTTCTTTTTTCGATCTACCAAAAAGCTCAACAGCGAAATGAGCTTCGGAGTGACATAGATTTGCTCTATCTTGCCGGTCATTTTTACGCCCTCTATGTAGTTGTTGTCTCATCCTGGTATGCCGGCAGAATAGAAACGGAAGAGGTCGCCCCCGGCATGCGGATGCTTTTCGAACAAGTCCTGGAAGGGCTGGCTCCCTCGCCCCAGGCTATTTCAGCATAAAACGGAGAATCAAATGGAACCTCAACAGCCCACACCAGCCACCAGCAGGGCAAAAACCGTTTTCTTTATTTGGAAAGTTCTGCCTCGGCTTGTTCTTTTGGCTATGTTGGTCACTATTGTCCTTCTCTTCATGACCATATCCAAGAAAAAGGAGTTGATCGCTGCCGACAAGGCCGCTGCCGTAAGCAAAGAACGTCCTCCAATCAATTCGGTGGTCTACCCTGTTCAACCAACAACCATACGCGACAGAATCAATCTGCCTGGTTCCGTTGAAGCCTGGACGAGTCTTGAACTTATGGCCCGGGTGGATGGTTTCGTCACCGAAGTAATGGTAAAGGAAGGTGACGAGGTCAAAAAAGATCAGGTGCTGGCCAAGATAGATCATGACGACTATAAAATTGCCGTCCAACGAGCAGAAGCCGCCTATATTCTGGCAAAGGCCGACTACGAAAGGGATCAAAACGTTTTTGCCAAGGGTGTTATCCCCAAGGCAGAACTCGATGCCCAACGCACCCGCATGCTGACGGCTAAAGCCGATTTGGATAATGCCAGGCTGCAACTTTCCCGATGCATCATCAAAGCACCGATAAACGGTGTCATTCGTCGGCTTGATGCCGAGGAAGGACTTCTGCTTTCCATTGCTGATCCGGTTGCCCAGATTTTGAAAATTGAAAAAGTAAAAGCCATCATTGGTATCCCCGAATCCGATGTTCCGGCAGTACGGGGACTTGAAGAGATAGATCTCACTGTCCAGGCTCTGGACAACCGGATAATTACCGGCAGGAAGTACTTTCTCTCACCTTCCCCGCAGACCACGGCAAGGTTATACACTTTAGAACTGGCAGTTCCAAACGATGCACGTGAAATATTGCCCGGTATGTTCATCCGCGCCGACATTGTCAAAGAGATGATTACCAATACCATCGCCGTGCCCTTCTACAGTGTTATTACCAGAAATGATGAACAGTTCGTCTATATTGAAAAAGACGGTGTTGCGCACAAGCGTGATGTTGAGCTGGGCATCATGGAGGACTGGATGATCCAGATCACCGATGGTCTTAGCATTGGCGACAGACTTATCATAGAGGGCCACCGGGACATTGAGGACGGCCAGAAAATCAAGGTAGTTAAAGTAGTGAACAACCCCAACGAGTACACGCTATGATAGTTTCCGACACAGCGATACGCAAAAGCACAACAGTGGTTGTGCTTGCCATTCTGCTCATTACTTTCGGGGTATACAGCTATTCAGTGCTCCCCAGGGAAAGCGATCCGGATATCACCATCCCCAACGTCTTCGTCTCCACCAATTATCGTGGCGTTTCACCAGCCGATATGGAAACCACGGTAACCATCGAGATTGAAAAAAAGCTTAAGGGTCTTGATGGCCTGAAGAAAATTGAGTCGGTTAGCTCCGAGGGCATGTCTTCAATCAATATCGAATTCGTCACCGGTACCGATATTGATCAGGCTCTCCAGGACGTTAAAGACAAAGTCGATGAGTCACTGGGCGAACTCCCCACAGACCTGGATGAAGACCCTTCGGTCTTTGAAGTGAATTTTTCAGAGATGCCCATTGTGGTTTTCTCGCTTTCCGGCACCTGCGGCCTACCCTGTTTGAAAAAAATAGCGGATGACATCGAAGATGACATCGAAGCCATCACCGGAGTTCTCGAGGCTGAAGTGACTGGCGGCCTGGAAAGGGAGATCAGAGTTGAGGTTTTTCCAGAAAAGCTGGCTTACTATGGTTTAACTATCGGTAATTTTGAAGAAGCGGTCAGCAGTGAAAATCAGAACACTTCAGGCGGAACCATCGAGCTCGGCAAAGGCCGCTACCAGGTAAGAGTCCCTGGCGAATTCAATACCCCAGAGGAAATCTACGGCTTGATTCTCGATACCCATAATGGCGAGCCGGTCTACCTTAAAGATGTTGCCCGGGTACTTGATGATTTTAAAGATGAAGAAAGCAGATCACGACTCGATGGTCGTTCTGCAGTCAATATCTCAGTCAAAAAACGCTCGGGTGAAAATATCATCGCCATCAGCAAAGAGGTCGACCGCATTATTGAAAAGCGGCAGCCGACCTGGCCCTCGGGAACCGAAATCACCAAGGTGATGGACAAGTCCCGTGATATTGAGCTGATGGTCAAGGACCTGGAAAACAACATACTTTCAGGCCTCGTACTGGTGCTTGTCGTTATCTTCTTTGCCATGGGCATCCGCAACGCCTTGCTGGTGTCTCTGGCCATCCCCATGTCCATGCTGCTCTCCTTCACCGTTCTCCACATCATGGGGATAACCCTGAACATGGTCGTGCTCTTCAGCCTGACCCTGGCTCTGGGCATGCTGGTGGATAACGCCATTGTTATTGTAGAAAATATTTACCGCTTCATGGAACAAGGAGCTGGTCGAGTAGAGGCTGCCATGAAGGCCACGTCGGAGGTTGCCTACCCAGTTATCGGCTCAACGGTTACCACCCTGGCCGCATTCTCTCCCATGCTTTTCTGGCCAGGCATCATGGGCGAGTTCATGAGCTATCTACCACTCACCCTGATTATTACCCTGTCCTCTTCTCTTTTTGTGGCCCTGGTGATTAATCCAGCTCTGGCCTCGATATTCATGAAAGCCAAGAAGCTCGATAATTCTTCGTCAAAAAGTGTCGATGAAATTGCCAAGGCAGTTGAGCAACCCATAGCCATTAAAGGGCCCCTGCTTAAAAGCTACGCCAAGCTGCTCTCATCGGCTCTTGAGATGCCCATCACCGTAATCGCTACGGCATTTTGTGTACTCATCCTGCTCTTTCAAATGTGGATGCTGGTGATCGGTATGGAAAAACCGGTGGAATTTTTCCCCGATATTGAACCCAAGGGCATGTATGTCAACATGGGCATCCCGGAAGGTGCGGATCTCGAATATATCGATACGATCACCCAACGCATAGAACGAGCCTTGGCCGGCTTTAGTGGTAACCTTGAATCAGCTTCGCCAGAGGAGG
>JAAUYI010151012.1_pt1 | contig 29316 bp, 21 predicted proteins | sample 7278041 | NCBI WGS metagenome assembly JAAUYI01 (sample SAMN14350216, study PRJNA611818) | marine sediment metagenome | isolation source: surface marine sediment (0.6m) | place: French Polynesia: Moorea | collected 2018-08
TATTTCCAGCTTGAAGCCGGCTGGAACACAGACAGACAGACAGACAACCACACACACACACTGACACACACATACACTGAACCAGACTTTAGGGGCATCACGTAACAAGGTTTATTTCATGGGGGTGGAAATTCTAGCTCTCTGATTGGTTCAAACCAAAAACAGAGAATTTGATCCTTCATGGCCCCATGAAGGATCATTTTGGCTACTTTGGTCAAAACACAGAGGAGAAAAATGATCCTTCACACCCCCATGAAGGATCAATTTTTGGATATTTTGATCCTTCACAGGGCCATGAAGGATCAATTTTCAGCTGATTTTCACACACTTAAAATACATTTTGATACTTCATGGCCCCATGAAGGATCAAATTCCCATGAAATAAAACCGTTCTGTCATGGGCCGTGAAGGATCAAGATATTCGGATCACTCCAGCATGCACTGGCCACTCGTCCTGTGGACTCGTGTCCAGATCAACCTGTCGAGATCCGAATATCTTGATCCGTCAGGTCTAGCCATGACAGAACTGATAGTATTAAGGTGTGGTGATGTTAAGAAAAATATTTCCAGCTTGCAGCCAGCTGGCACACAGACAGACAGACAGACACATACCCACCCACACACACACACACACACACACACACACTGACCCAGACTTTATGGGTATCACGTAACAAGGGGTATTAAGGTTTGGTGATGTTAACAAAAATATTTTTGGAGCTTGAAGCTAGCTGGTTTACAGGCTGACAAACAGACACACACATACACACACACAAACACACAGACTTTGGGCTGGTCTTGTAACAAGGCGTCTTAAGGTGTAGTGAGGTTAAAAAAAATATTTCGAGCTTAAAGCCGGCTGCCACACAGACAAACAGACACATACACACACAGACAAACATGGACCCAGACTTTAGGGGTATCACGCAACGAGGTGTATTAAAATGTGGTGATGTTAAGGAAAATATTTGGAGCTTGAAGCCGGCTGGCACACAAACAGATAGACAGGCAGACAGACACATATACACACACAGATACACTGAACCAGACTTTGTGGGTATCACACGTATAAGGGTGTGGTGATATTAACACAAGTATTCTGAGATTTAAGCCGGCTCGTACACAGGCAGACAAACAAACAGACATAACCATACACACGGACACACACAGACGCATACAGACCCACTGAACCAGTCTTAAGGGGTATCACGTAACAAGGAGTTTTCAGGTGTGCCGATGTGAAGAAATATATTCTGACCTTGAAGCCGGCTGGCACACAGACAGACAGACACACACACACACACACACTGACCCAGACTTTGGGGGTGATCACCTAACAAGGTGTATTAGGGTGCGGTGGTGTTCACAAAAATATTTGGACCTTGAAGCCGGCAGGCACACAGACAAACAGACACATACACACACAGACAAACACACTGAAACAGCCTTGGGGGGATCACGTAACAAGGTGTATTAGGGTGCGGTGGTGTTCACAAAAATATTTGGACCTTGAAGCCGGCAGGCACACAGACAGATAGACCAACAGACACATATACACAGACAGATACACTGAACCAGACTTTGGGGGGATCATGTAACGAGGCGTATTAGGGTGCGGTGTCGTTAAAAAAAATATTTGGAGCTTGAAGCCTGCAGGCACACAGACAGATAGACATACAGACATACACATACACACACACATCGACACACACAGACTCACTGAACCAGACTTTAGGGTATCACGTAACAAGGGGTTTTAAGGGGTTGTGATGTGAAGAAAAAATATTTCTAGCTTGAAGCTGGCTGGCACACAGACAGATAGACAGACAGACACGTACACACGCACACTGACCTAGACTTTGGGGTAGATCACGTAACAAGGGTATTAGGGTGCGGTGGTGTTAAGAAAAATATTTGGAGCTTGAAGCCCGCAAGCACACAGACAGACAGATAAACAGACACATACACACACTTACCGGTACACTGAACCAGACTTTACGGGGATCACGTAACAAGGGGCATTTAGGTGTGGTTATGTTACCAAAATTATTTCCAGCTTGAAGCTTGCTGGTACACAGATAGATAGACAGACATTTACACACCCATACATGCACACGCACACTGACCCAGACTTTGGGGGATCAGGTAATCAAAGGTATTAGGGTGTGGTGATGTTAAGAAAAATATTTGGAGCTTGAAGCCGGCTGGCGCACAACACACAGACAAACAGACACACACACAAACACGGAGAGTTTGGGCGCATCTTGTAACGCCATGTTTTAAGGTGTGGAGATGTTAAGAAAAATATTTCAAGCTTGAAGCCGGCTGGCAAACAGGCAGACAGACTGTTAGACAGGTACGCCTGCTACACACACACAAACACACACACACACGCACACTGACCCAGACTTTAGGGGCATCACGTAACAATGGGTATTAGGAAAAGTGATGATGAAGCCTGCAGGCACACAGACAGACAGACAGACAGACAGACAGACACATACACACATACACACATTCTGTTTTTAAAAAGAGAGACGGAGAAAATCCAATCCCCATCGCTGAACCATACACAGGAGCAGCAAATGCAGCAGATGCACCAAAATGGAAGCTCAAAAAGGCTTGGTATTGCAAACACCAGTGTGATCAGCACTCGTGTGAAAGCTTGGTTGAAATCGGATATATACCCTGCTGCACCTGAATTCTGAGCACTTCTTTGGTTTACTTTTCCAGTCCGGGATAATTACTGATTAGAACAATAGTGAAGAGACTTGATTTTCTTTGCATCTGGTGTCGCCAATGACGTCCCGTGTGATTAACATAACATGTATCCAAATTTAGAATGCTTGTGCGAAGGTACCTTCTAAAACATACTTGTGGCAAATATCTGTATTTCAAGACAAGGTTGGTTTTTGCCCCAATTTAGCTTTGTACTGTTGCACTTTTGAAGTAGCTTTTGAAGCACAACAACAATGGCTAAAAGAAAAGACCCCAAGAAAAACATACATTCCCTTTGCTGATTCAACTGACCAAAAGACGTCCGGGCTTTCATGAACGGGATGATACTGGCGGAAAGTATTTCTTGCTCCAGGCAATATGCAGCACTTGCCACTGTCCAATGAACTTTTATCTTGACCCATTCAGACTTTCATATCATCAGGAGCTGTGTGAAAAACTCCGGCCGCTTCCTATTGCGACCCACCCACAGGCATGCTTGATTTCTATGCCATTGAATATGAATTGCATCTTTAAATGCAGCGGCTGCTCCTGGAAACGGCTCAAGACTTGTTTGTCCATACACTCATCCCCTTTCGACCACTCCATCGAGAACAGTATACTCAAACTAAGCAAACTGGAGCTTATGAAGAATAAGCAGCTCAGAGCTGTAAATGTTCTTTGTACTTTGTGGTGAAGCTGACCTTGAGAACAATTGGCAATCAAAACAATAAAAACTGGACGACTGGGTGTGTTGCGGTCAGTTTTGTCAAAGGAAATCTGCAAAACCAGTATCACTTGGAAATCATTTCCCAAGAAATTCATGTTGCGGGAAGCATTTGAGCTGCAGGCAGTAGTTTTTAAATACAAACGTTGTAGCATCCAACCTGAATTTTTATCCTGGTATATCATTCCAGACTTTATGGGTATCACGTAACAAGGTGTATAAGGGTGTAGTAATGTTAACCAAAATATTTGGAGCTTGAAGCCCGCTGGCACACAGACAGGCAGACAGACAGACAGACACATACGCACGCATACACACACACACACAGGACACTGACCCAGACTTAGGGGGGATCACGTAACAAGGGGTTTTAGGGTGTGATGATGTTAATAAAAATATTTGGAGCTTGAAGCCTGCTTGAACACAGACAGACAGACACATACACACACTTGCACTGAACCAGACATTAGGGGGATCACGTAACAAGGTGTGTTAAGGTGTGGTTATGTTACCAAAAATATTTCCAGCTGGAAGCTTGCTGGTACACAGACAGGTAGATAAACAGACACATACACACACTTACACTGAACCAGACTTTAGGGGGATCACGTAATAAGGCGTATGAAGGTGTGGTTATGTTACCAAAAATATTTCCAGCTTGAAGCCGGCTGGCACACACTCTCACACACGCACACATACACAAACACACACACACACACACACACACACACACACACACACACACACACACACACACACACACACACATGAGTGTCAAGGGTGATGATCGAGACCTTAGCTGATATGGATGAGCTGAAGGAACTTTTGGAAGATTACCTGGAAAGTGATGAAGAAGCTTGACATGCATGGAGGTCACTTCGGTCTTTGCAGGTTCAGCCTGCTGAAGGGCAGGAGAATGCGCAGTATGTGAACGATGGAATTTTTGAAGAGACTTTGCTGCAGCGAAGTCCTAAAACTTTACAAAGAAGTTGCCTTTTCTGTTGTTTGCCCGTGGCATTATGAGTTAATGCACATGCAGCATGACCCCATACGTCCTCTACAGTCAGGTACTCAAACCAGCATGCTTTAGGGGGGGGGGTGTAGACTGTATAATGCAAGTAAAGCTAACATACCCAGACGCTCACACACACACATACACACACACACACACATACACTCCTATCTAGCCTAGATATAATTGAGAGGTTCTTTCAGCTTGTGTGTATTGGTACTTATAAATGTTTTGATTTTTTGTAGATTACTATGGGGTCTGTGAAAGATCAAACCGTCTGCATGATCATATTTGGAAAGAAGTGTCTTGAACTGAAGCAAACATCTGCGTCCATAAGAGAAATTGCAGCATTGGATCCATCGCACATCACCTTTCCTCATGCCCGTGTTCGTGCTCTGCAGGTACAGAAACACTTTCTGTTGTCTGGGTTGGAAGCTACCATCTCGCATCATATTGAACATCCTTGTTTGCTACAATTTGATTGCGAATTATACAATTACTTCTTTAAAGTGTTAGAGCATCGCACCTTGCAAGATTTTTTAAAATGCAATCATCAAGAGTTCTTGAAGGCTTTATTTCTGTCAAAAGTCTAGACATACATCCAGGATCGTCTGCCTTCTAGTAGAGCTACTCTTTGTAAATATGACGTTTTAATATGCGCCACACTGGTTTGAAATTCGGCCTCTGTGAACTGAACTCTGGTATTTAGAGTAGTGGCCGATTGGAGCAATGATTAAAAAGGCTTTTATAAGCTAGACAATATGTATATGTGTTTTAGTTTTTTTTTGCTGCAAAATATATTTCCTAAAGAATTTGGTCATAATTTTAATTTTTCTGGCCGAATTTTCTTTGGCTACGTTCAAACAATAAACCACTTTTGCATTCTGGTAGTTTTATCAAGCTCAGGTTAAAAAAATCGAGAAAGGTTGAGGATTGTTTGTCTGCTTTTGCCATTCTTTCCCATCCATGGATGTTGTGTCTTTTTATCCTTAAAGTGAGTACGATTTATGTGCGATACAATTACTTCTTAACGAAGCCCTTTTGTTTTTGAAATGCTGCACATTTTGCCATTTCAGTCTTGTCCTTTTGCTTCATTTGTCACTTGCTGAAATCCGCCCAATTTGGCATCCTTGGGACCAAGCCTATTAAGAGTACCCGTGGAATAAAGCTTGAGACAAAACCAAGTCACCTGCTTTCTGAATTTAGAAGCCTGCTTACTTTTGGGGTAAGATTGGTCAGCATGTTCAGAAATCCAATATCTGTCTAATTTACTAATAGTAAACGAAAAATATGTTGTCTAATTGACAGGACCAAACACTGCAATCCAAAAGACCAAAAATGATGTCTGCCAGTCAAAAAGCTCTAATGGATGCAAAGCGAGACTTGTTTGGGTCTGAACCGGTATTGAATGATAACTTAAGAGATTCGTTTATGCCCATGAACTTCCTATCTGACAGAATAAGTAATGATGATTGTAAATATTTTAGGAGAATGAGCATTCCTTTCCCGGTGAGCCTTTCCGGCCAGAACTAGGACAAGAAAAACACAACGTCCAAATGCATCGCACGCCAGGTGAAAGACCAATAATTTTTTTACTTGCCCTTTATGTTGTTTTTTTTTTTTGCATTCCGTTGTTTGGTAGTTTATTTGTTTCACCCCCTTGCAGAAAAGGCTATCTCTGATTTGTTGTTTGACAAATGCCGAGAAGGTGCCATGTACGTCGGTGATATGGAGCAGGCCTTGTACCAATTGGGGTTTATACCGGAGGTGCCTCACATGGTTTCACCTCCTGACACCTCCCTCAACCACAACTCCGCTTTCCAAACGGATTCTAATGAAGGCAATCCTCAAACATTGGATGGTCATGACCCTGTTCAATCTGACCATTTGCAAACAGCCACTACAAGAACATTCAAGCCTTCCTATTCCATGTTAGAACTTGAGAAGTTGCTGCTGCAAGCAGTATCGGCTGTAGCCAGTGATGGAAACAGCACCCTGGATGCTTTGGCTTATTTCTTGACTATACCCGTGAAGGACTTGGTCTTTGTAAGGTATTTATTACAGCTCCTGTAGTTGTTTTTACACAGTCCATGCGATATGCTTAGTGTAAATAACTGATAAATAATTATATGATACGTTTCAGGTACATTGAATCTGATGGAATGAGGGGCTTTGTGTCTAAATTGTGTCTGTCTGAAATATCCGGCCTGTTGAAAATACCTGCTGATAAGATAGTGCCATGGCCTATCTACACCAAACGTGACGTTAAGAAACAAAAGGAGCTGGATAGTGTTAACAGCAATAGGCAGAGGAAAGCCCCTTCAGTCAAAGCAAAAAGCGGTAATGTACCAGATTAAAATACCTCAACTCCCTTGCAACATTCCTTTTAACTTCTGGTAGCCCCTACCCTGTCAATTTGTAAGTATGATTATTTTGTCACAGGAAGCTATGGTCGACAGCGTCGAGCCTTGGAAAAACGCCTGGAATGTTGCCTTGAGAAAGTTGCTCAACTGTATTCTGGAAGCCAGAAAACATTCATGGTTCATTGGAGATTTCGTCAAAATGAGAAAGGCGAGGCTAAATTCAGGCAAGAAATCCTATTTGTAATGCTTAGCTATTGCATTTCCGCAAATTCCGCATGACAAGGATAGCCCGAAAAGTGGATACATCTACTTTTTTCCAAAAAGTTGCGGAACATCATTATTTTAATTTAATTCCTCCGTCAGCTATGCTGTGAGCTTTTCATGCTCACAATGAAAAGTTTTTCCCATTGCAGGCGTTTGCCACTTAGACTAGACGGTAGCCAGAAGCCCTACTTAGTTCAAACAGATTTTTTGCATGAAAGTGAGCTAATTCATACTGGATACTTTTGTATCCAGGATTTCAGGTTAGCAGCGGTACCATGTAAGCATCCTAACCACAATGGACCCAGGGACTTCCTCCTCCCGGTAACGTACCATGTCAGATGTTATCCTTGCTTCATTAAATTGATAACTCGGGGTTATAAAATATATTCCACATTGCCTGTAACTACAACACACGGGCGCTTGTGTTAAATCTGAGGCCAAATAAACTGACAAGTATTCACTGACCATATATGAGAGAACTCCAGCATTCAGATAAGAACAGACTGACGGACTGACAGTGGGGAAAACATGACAGAATATCATATCAATTCCTCCTTTGGACACAGACAGACAGAGAAAGTCACACTCAAATGTTATGACTGCGATTTGTTCTTTAGACAGGGAAGGGCAGACATACCCGAGACCCCAGGGGATTTTTAACATCGTTCAGACAATGATTCGGGGGGTTTTCTGCCTTTTCGGTCAAAATATTGGTGTCGGCCTAATTTTTAACTGTCCTTTTCTTCTCTAACTGCGCCTAACATATCACAACCCTTGATGCTTTTGCAATGTCACATCTGCTTTGAATTTCACTAACCCGTTTTTTTCTGTCTAATATGCATATTTCTTGCCAGACACATTATCTTGCTTAAAAGAAAATGCACTAAATGATATCAGGAATACTTTCTACGTTGTTGTTTCTAACGTAAAACTCATATTTTTATTTCAGTTCCCATCGGAGGTTAGTGCTCAGCCAAAATTTGCGGAAAAGTGATGAGGACGAAAGAAAGTGGTTTGATGACATCTCCGAGTACAGTTTTGACAGATCAAACTGCAATACGCCAGTGCAGACGGCCATCAGTCATCTAGCCAGGGTAGCTCAAGGACTGCGAGACTGTAGTTTGGATATTTTGACTCAGATATCTTGTTTGAGTAGCATATCAAACTGGCATCGATGGAAGTGTCTGCGTCAAGACAGAAGACAATATGGCTATGTGCCGGCAGTCAATCTTTATCAGCACCTGAGCTATCACCCGTCTCATCATGATGACAGTGAAGAAGCAACAAAACATTATCCAACTTCTCTGAGAAATCAGATTGCTTTCTTCATTCGCAAGGGAGATAGAGCTGCTCTAAATGCAGTAACTTGCCTAGGAATTCAATTAGATTTCCAGACACTTGAATCTCCTCGCCTTAACCCTGACACTGACCATGCATATTTGTGTGACTCTGCTAATTCTGATACATCAGCCATGGGCGTGTCTCCAGTGAAGAGGCGGAGAAAATGTGGTCCTCGATTCAAGCCTCTCACTCCCCAGCAGCATTGTCAGGCTAACAACCTGAACTATCAAAAAGTGAAAGATTCCGCACAGAAATTTAGTACCATTTTCAAGGATTATGAAGAAGCCATATCATCACGAGCAGTAGGATACCAGACAGGCCAATCCAACTTCAGCAAGGGTATGGTTATCTGGCGTCACCATACACCATACAGAGATGTATTTGTGCTTCCAGACTATGACGAGGAAACAGGTGTTTACAAGCCAAACTCATTTGTTCACATTGAGATTTTTGACGACCAGCAAATAAGCAAGTCTGTTGTTTGCTCCTGCAAAACATACCAGTTCCACCAAGTGACTGTTGGTGGTCAACTGGAGGATATGCAGGTTCTGAGGCGGATAGATGTCGGCACTGAAATGACCTGTATGCACGTACGGTTCGCCCTGAACAGACTTATGCACCTGTGTTACGACCAGTTGGTAGCAAAAGAATTTCAAACTGATTTTGAAAGGATGCTTGGATATAATACAAGCGTGGGGGATGTCCCAGTGCTATTGGTGGGAGAAGCCTTGCCCCATGTGGTAACCAAATTTTCCATCTTAGCACAAAATGAATTCTCGTTCATACATCTCTGGTTCAAGGATGACAGGTGTTTTGCAGAATGTCAGGAAGGACTTTGCAAAGCCAGGAGGCAAAAGAAAATACATTTGCCCCGAAGCAAAAAACAAGCATATCTGCTATCGACACGGGAAAATATGTGTTTTCATCAGAAGACTTTTTGGGAAAACCTAGACCTGGCTTTCAAAAGTTTTCCAGACTATTTTGTGTCCGATGAGTGTCTGCAAAAGCAAGGCAAAGACGAACATGACACTAACCCTCCTGACATAGACAATTATTTTGGAGGGGTGCCCAACTGTGAAGATATGGAATTACAAACAATAAAAGAAGGCATCACCTTTGACAAAAACACTGGCTTGTGGCAACATTCAGCCCTCACGCAGAAAAACTGCTTTCGCAAGAATGATGAAGTTTTGACAGAAATACTCCTCACCCGACAATCTTTGCTTCAACCAAACCGGTTGATATCTCATCAACAAGCTTTTCTGGGAGAATCGTTGATGCCACCTACCCATGGCGAGGATGGTTCGCCCAAGCTTTGTGTCTGCGGGGTACGTTAATAAGGGGGTGATCTGCAACGATAAAACTACTGGTTCTTTAACGTTTCATTAAATGGTAAACAAACTACTGACCATTATAACCACCATCTTCTCTTAACAGAATCCCTGGAGACAACCAGTGCTTGCAAAGAAAGGAATGCTGCTTTACACCCGCACAGTAAGCTCATTTCGGTGTCATTTTGGGATTAATTTAATGCTGTCAATCAGTTTGTCATTTCATTTGTTTTTTTCTTCCTAGGCCATACTGGTGTGCGATCTTTACTACTCCATGTGCTCCGCTGGCGTGTGCTATATATACCCAGGGGATGAGCAGCGAATTCACGTATGGTCCAAATATGTAGCAGCTGGGCATGAAATAGCATGGGACTTTTTATCTTGCGTTCGCAAAATGAAATGCAGCTTTTCTGCCTTCTGTGATCACATGACCCACGTTTATAGCTCTACATACCACCCTGACGCCAAGTTTATGAGTAAAACAACGTTCACTAAATGGATGTTCTCATTCTTGGCATCCCTTGGCATTGACTTTAGGAAAGAGGTAGGTACAGATTATGTTTGAGCGCGCCCATGTCTGTCCATCCTTCCGTCTTTCTCTGTCTGAAGGAAAAAAATTCGCCCAAACCCTCCCTGTCTGTTTCTTTGTTGGTATGTCCGCTTATACCGCTGTGTATGTAGGTATGAATTTTGAGTGTGGGTGAGTGCGTAGGTGTGTGTGTGCCAGCTTCAACTTCAAAGAAACTTTAGCTACTTCGCCAACCCTTGAATGTCGCGTGAGAGAGACACACAGAGAGAGAGAGAGAGAGAGAGAGAGAGAGAGAGAGAGAGAGAGAGAGTTTGTGTGTGCAGGCTTCAAATTTAAAATACATTTTGCTATTGATCAACCCTAAGGTGCTATGTCTGTCTGTTGAGCCTAAGTCTGTGTGCATATGCAGGCTGTAAGTTCAATATATCCCTCGTCAGGCGATCACCCCAAGTCTGTGTGGTTAGGATTGGGTGTGTGCCCACTTCTGTGTTTCGCTGAAGAGCATGTCTGAAGACGGACAACGGATTTGTTGGTGCGAGCGTGTTCCTAATGATAAACTGTTACATGTAATATCTTGCCTTTTCAGATTGATCCCTGGTGCGGTTGGGACCCCAAAGTACTTGCAGCCGACGGAACTCACATTGGAGTGAGCAACAAACTGCTTGAGATCAACAGAGATTGTTGCACTACCAGCACAGATGGGGACAAACGTGTGAAGCCTCGACATAAAAGGTACTGCATGCCTTTTAAAGAATGCCAACCGGCGATGCACTTACGGTACTTTCCTCCTCAAAATAATATAACTTTGCACTAACCGTATGTATATTTGAAACCTGGAATAAATCGAACTGAAATGATTTATTTCGGGAAAGCATTTGAGACTGTGGCAAGTTTGCATAACATGCATAACTTTGTGATGTCACAAAAGACAGAAGCTGGAATAAACTCCATAACGCTGGGTGCACACCGAAAATAAATCTTCAATCAAGATCTTCAGAAACGGACCTGACCGTTTTTTGAAGACTTAAATCGAATAAATCTTTTGGATGTGCACCCAGCGTAAAAGTTATTCATCTTCTCAATTATACGCCCCTGCCTATTATTTTAGAGAAAGGGCGGTATGCATGAAAAATAAAACATCGGCAATTAAACCCCTTTATTTATTTTTACTCTTTTTCATTTTGCTTCCAGAAAAGGGCTGTCATTCGATTCCTGTTTCAGCTTTAGCGTTGCGTGACTGCTTCATTTGTGATATTTTACAAAAGGATTCTTATTTCAGATTTGACCGTGTGCTTATACCATATGTGCAACGGGACCTTTTTGGGGCGCCAATGGAGAAACAGAGCATAGCAATCGCACGGAAATACCTGCGTTTCTCCTGTGCAACTCTTCTGAAGTCTGACAAGGCTGAAAAATGGAAACCTTCAGATCCAGAAGAAGAAAGACGGGTTTTCTTTGACGTGATCAAGCGACTCTACTCTACACGAATGTTTAATTTTCTGGTGCTTCCTGAAACAAGGCAGTTTCCGGGGTCCAGCGAAGACATAGAGGATGAAATTTTGCTGAGTCTTGTGAAGTTTTTGTTTTTGTTGAGTGGAGACCAGCCACTGTCCACCTTTTTCCCCCATCGCTTCCATGAGTCGCTTTTGAACATGTGTATATCAATGTACGAAGGCACTGAGCATGACATCCGCTTCTTGAAAGATGTGGGCATTGAGTTGTATGACTTGATAGAGCTTGTTCAAGGCAATCCCTCTGCTGAGTATGTTGCCAGTTTCATACTGGAGGTTCTCTTGATGATTCGCAAGGTTCACGACCATGACATTGCCCCTGATAAAGCAGAGCCTATTGCCGGGACATATGATCCATCAAAGGGTACCGCTTATTATTTTACAGATCACGGCCAGCAATTACGCCGTCAACCTGACTATGGGTTCAAATCCGAGGGTAAAACAACGGATACTAAAAACGAACTAGACGATGACTGTACCAAGATATATCCAGGGATTTCTTTTGGAGGGTTTGGCTCTTGTCAGTTCATCTTTTGCCCGAAACATTACCATTGCTATGGCTTCCATTTGATTTATGGGAGCGAAGGGAGAAAGGATCCGTTTTCAGCACTGTACAAGTACAAACCGTCGCCCCCTGAAGAGTTTTTTTACGACTTTGCTTGCAATCTCTCTGAATATTGTTTGAATCGAGAGCCAGCATTTTTTTGTTGCACAAGGTTTTGGCATGACCTTTTCCACGGGATCAATCATGTGTGCGGGGAAGGTTTTAAATCCGATCGCGTAACTGGTTTGCAAGGTTTGAATACCGAGGTTTGCGAGCAATTTAACAGCTTCTTACAATGTGTGAAGTATACCGGTTCCCACTTAACTCAAGTTCACTTTATGCTGTTTGCCCAATTTATGATTTTCTTGTGGAATCGTGACAAAACCGAACGTTTTGAGAGAAGACAAGCAGTAATGTTTGCTGCAATCCTGTAATTTGCCGGAAAGCCTGGTGTTGGTGTCAAGTTTCAATAAAATAAATTTTTGTTTCGTTATAAGTTGTCGGCGTTCTTGGTTGCAATGAAAAGAAACTCACTTTTTGCAAACGGACATAATTTATTGCAAAACACCATGAAAACTAATATACTAGTGCGCTATATTAAGACAGCGGTCTCTTCAATAAAACCACAGGGCTGCCAAAATTGTAGATTTTAGCTGAGCGGAATATAAGGGTATTTTTATGTACATTTTCCGGCAACATAAGATTGGCAGAGAAGTTCGGTTAGAATCTACAGCTGTTGCTATGGTAAACCGCTCAAATTAAAATTTACATCAATGTTGAATGCCTAAGGACCAGCCCAATGCGCGTAACGTCATTTCCAAAGAAAACGAGATATCGATTCAATCCAGTAAAGTTTCAAAGAAATTCGTTTCAACCCGAATGCTACCAATGAACACTGGCTGACTGAAAGTAAAGAATACCAAATAATTCCGATGGTAGCGTTTACTTCACTTGCAATACTTAAAACATGAGGTGCGGTTGTGCAGAACGCAATCATGCTTAAGTTAGTGAGTCCTCACTTCTGCACTAAAGATTGATTGAGGGGAAACCAAAGATCCGGAACGCCTGTCAACTTGAAGATGCGCATGCCTGAGAAAGAAGCCACAGCTTTCAAGTCTGGTATATCCACCTTCTTCCCTTTTGCGGAGAAACAATGGTAGTTGCCCAGCGTCAAAGTCCCACTCCGGTTTTTCTTCAATTCGAAGATGAGCAGCCCCTTCTGAAATTAGAAAGAAACATTTCCTTTATTACTGAAACATAAGTTGGAATTTTCAGAACAATTCACACCCCCCCCCCCTCCAATGCGTTCGGGGGTGATGCAACGCCCAGTTCCATATGAAGTGTTCTTGTTGAGTACATAAAAAATGTTCTCATCTGGGATTGGTGTCGGTGATTGGTGATTTGTGGCTAAGAATAATTGCCCCCTCTAGATCTACCGGTAAATATTTCCGGAATATATTGACTTTTTTTGTTGAAGCAAAACCACCCGTTATCATTATTCTGGGGAAATATTATCTCCTTTTGCCATTGCCTACTTTAAGATTTTATTGTCGCCAGGTATACCCCACTTACTTGCAACAGGGAGGCAATGATTGGCAGTAGAAGCTCCGACACAGTTTCTCCCGCGCACGACATGTTGTATAGAGCTTCCAAGAGGACAACCTCAGATGATGCAGTCACGAGAGTCTGCAAGGCGAAAAATAGAAAAAAAAAAATTATTGGTCTGTAAAGTCAGGTTGCTGACACAATGTTCGGGTGAGGGCAATTGCAAATGAATCTGACCTTCATGTCCGCGAACAGGTCCAAGGCCATCACTGCCAAACGACGCCTAAAGGCCAGGAGGCTGAAGTACTTGGGGAATTCCGTTTGGCAAAAAGACATCAATGCAGCAATAAAGCCTTCGTTGGGAACGAATCCAACCTCTTCAACCTGAAAAAAATAATATATATATAAAATAAAAACAAGTCATACAAAGCATGAATTTTCAGTAATCTAGTTTAGAGCAAAGTACATTGTAAATTACATTATAACGGAAGCACCTTATATAGAGCTTGGCAGGTATAATACAAAAGTTGCTTGAATATTTTGTATTTTGCGGTGCTAGATCTAAACTACAATTGCACCCAGCTTTTTGACGAGACAAACATAGTGCTACTTAGCATGTTTACAGTTGCAAACAGCAAAGTTCGCTTAGGTACGTACCGCAGGCATAGTGAGAGTCAAGTTAAACTTTGCCAGGAGACGTGCAGAGACGTAGGTTCGACGTTGTAGTGGCGTTAGAATCCTCAGGAGTTGGTTATCTGAGAAGACTGCTGGAGAAACACCTGCCTTATTCACTTTGCCGTTCACAATTTGGAGAGGACCATTTTCTTTCGAGTCAGAAAAGACACCCTGTCAAAAGAAAGGAGCAAATTCATGCCGCATATCAGCGAAAAGAAAACAATCACAGAATTCTGGTTCCATATCAGTCTCATTATAGATATTATTATCATTTTACCTGGCAAGCCCAACTGTATTGAGTAGCAAGGTCCTTTATCTTGGAGCGCACAGAGCCAGCAGTTGGCACTTTCAGATGGGTTTGGTCCAGCCGATAGCCCTGGCCTTGCAATGCATTTTGATTGAAGAGGATGCAATTGTGTACAGTGTGCTGCTCAAAAATGTTGCTCACTGCAATAAAAATTGAACGAATTCAGTCAGACCTTTCCAGGCCATTGTAGTAAGAAACAGCCGATTTACCGGTATATGGTTATTAAGTAACGTAGAAAAATTTAGATAAAAAGGACGTATTCATTTTACTTACTTCTAGCTTGAACGACCTTGAAGTCATGGTTACGAAATTCATCCCGTAACTTGATAGTCTCAGGGCGGATGGGGTCGTCCTCCGACAACGGGTTTAGCTGTTGGATGAAACGCTCGACAATTGCGCATTGGTTTCCGAGTTTCAGGGGAACCTCAGCCTCGTTGTTGACGTAGATGTCTTTGTACACCCGGAGAAAACCTTTGAAGACTGTCTGGATAAACTCTCTCTCTCCCTTTTCAATGCAGAAGTGAGAAACATTCCCGAGGTATTTCTCTTGGCATTCGGCAGCTCCATATCTGGTGTCATCCACGTAGTTTAAGTCACTTGGTGTCAGCTTTTCTAGCTTATCTCTCCTCATCACCGCGTAGTTCAAGAACTGGGCGTCATAGTCAGACCACTCAACCACCGCCAAGGAAGAGGATGGAGTTTCCGTGTCCAACACAATATCATACCTTGAAGGAATGAATCCGGTATCGATGCCTTGATTGACGAAGGTTGGACGATCTTCCAGAAAGGCTCGCCACACCTTGATGTTCCGAAAGAAGTTTTTTTGATTTTCACTGAGGAAAGGGGCCATGTCTCTGTAGGCCAGGTTTGCAAGGCAGTTAGCCTGTTTTGCTGCATCGTGGGTTTTCTGCTCTAGGGCATTCTTCCTCTTGTACAATTCTGCTTTACATCGATTGGTCATCTGTGAGCCTGATCCAATGTCTGTAATCTCCCTGCACACTTTCCCAAGCTCTTCTCGGATCTTCAGGACCTCGTTGCCCCGTTCGTCTTTTGGCTTGATGTTTGGTATCAGTTTTGATTCCCTGAGTTCATCGGCATCCAGAGCAGGAGGAACGATACCAAAATGATAATGCTGCCAGCCGTCCAGCGGCGTCATAAGGTCAGTAAAATGCAAGTTCTCTTCTTGAAATCGGAGAGCCGGGTTGGGAATAAAATAAACCACATGGTGCAACATGCGCATAGGGGACAAGGTGGATACCACCCCTGGGTCAGACTGGCGCCACCAGTTTTCAAACTGGACAAGCTGCTTCCATAGGTCGTTCAGTCTCATCTTGTGCTTCCTACTCTTGGTGATTTGCAGCCAATAGAACTCGTATCCTTCTCGATGTTCTTTTGTCACAGGAGAGTTGTTGTTCATAAGTTCTAGCGGATCCTTTTTGGGGCCTTCGTGCTGCATGATAACCACGGCGTCGAATGAGGGATTGCCTTCGGCCGGCTGAATGACACAGTTCATGGGAAGGTTGCGCGGCAATTTCTTATCCTTGAACATACAGGGAAAGGTATGTGCGAGTCTGACTCTCTTGTGAAGCGGCAGGTAGAAAACTCTCTCACGTTCACATATCCTCAAGTCTCCCACCTGTGGTGCAGTTCGATGAAGCAACATGGTGGGATTTGACTCCAGCTTGTTGAGGATCATTTCTTCGTACTCCTTCGAACTTAGGTGAGAGTGTCTGTATTTCTCATTGAGTTGAAGGAACACAGCCTGCTTTTGGCAGAGCTCGGCGACTCCCTCACTGACCACTTTCCTTTCCGTCTTTTGTTCATAGCACCGTCCGTCGGTTTTGATCCTGGGATCGTCGGCCTCTGCTTCAGACATTTCAGTCGAAAACACTGGCTCCTGGTGAATTCCGGGGTGCGATGTGGAAAGTTCCTTTGTGCGTCTGTCATATTTTGGTTCCAAGTTTCCGGCCTTGATTTCTGCTCTCACGTCTACCCCTTTATCAATCTGAGCTTGTTCCCAGCCAGAATGAAAGGGCTCTGTACCGCCGACCAGGACATCCCAGCCGGCGACGAAAGGAGGGAACAGCGAGTCAGGCACATCTCCTTCCGTAATGACGGCAAAGGGATCTTGAAGGAGGGCAGTTCCTTTGTGTTTTTTCTCATACTTCTCGATTTCTTGTATGGTGTTTGTCTGGAAGGTGTCATTTCCGTTAAACTCCAGGCTGAGCTTGTTACGGGACGATGGAAAGATTTTTCCGATGGCTCCGCCCCAAAGGCGAAAAGTATTTTCGACCTGTTTGAGGGTGTACTGGTATGGACGGAGGGCGCTGGTTTCATGGTTGTGTTTCTGGCAATTGATGCTTTGAACGAAAGTCCAGAATGCCACCACCTCCTTCAGTGACCAAGGTGGAATGACGAATTCCCAAGGATCTGTGGGACTTTGTTTCTGAGCCTTTGTTGTGGCTCCTCTGCAGCTGGCGAAATATACAGTGTAACTCTCGCTCGTTTGGGACGCTCTTGTCTGAATATTCTTGCCATCACAGAAGAACACCCAATCCTGCACAAAGTCATGCACCCGGAGCTGCACCTCCTCCCGCGACACCCAAATCATTTTGCACTGAGGGGTGCCGGGTTTTTCGATCAGCAGATATCCACAGAAGACATCTTCCGTTTCTGACCTCCCTTGATTGTTGAACTCGATTGCGATTCCCCCCTTCGTCACTGGGTCAAAAAGAATCGGCAAGATATTCACAGTGAGCCACATGAGCGTCGTTTTTCCTGTATTCGAAAGTCCTATCACTTTCAGATTTTTGATTGCCTTCTGCATGCTGATGCCACTGATTTCATTTTCCTTTTTTGACGACACGTTACGAAGGTAACTGAGCAAAGTGTTCCAAAAAAGGATGTAGGAAGGTCGAATCAATGCCCAGGGGAGAACTTCCATGCCGTTGTCGTTGTCTACCCTTAGCCCTTTTTCTGCCAGGTAGAAGTATGGGTGGTGCATCACTGTGTAGGCACGAATTGACTGCAAGTCAATTGCGGGGAAAAGATCTGGGAATGTCTCACAAAATAATTGATTCGACGGAACATCTCTCCCCACAAAAAGCTTTACACCCTGCTTCTTCACCCAAGAAAGAAGCTCTGGTGTGTCTTTTCCTAGGAGTTCTTTGACAAACTCCGGGATGTCTTCAGGTTTGCAATCCCGTTTAGGCTCCTGCAAATAGAATCCCCCGAAAAGGGCAATGAAAGACCTGACAATAACTCCTTTATCTGCAATTGGCTAGCAACCAATGTTGCCGTTATGGAATGCACCTAGCATACATACCAGCTATGCCTTAAGTGGTATGTCTGATTATTTAACCGGGCAAATTTACCACCATTTCCTCTATTTCTATAATTTGTTCAATCTTCATCAGCTGTGTACTTTCTTACAGGATTCTTGTTCAATCTTTATGAAATATTGGCGATAAGAGCCTACCGTATCCTGGTTTGTTGCGGGCAGAGATTTCACCCCGGTCCTTTTTTCTTCCCATTCTTGTTGTTGATCCAGGGCAGCTAGTAATTCTTTGGTTACCCTGTAAATAGGGATAAAAGAAACTTTTTTCATTCCTTTCTTATAAGGATACATGCTTCGTGAGACCGAATGAACCCCTTAAGCATACCGGTAAGTACAAAATACAATTTCCAGGGTTGAAATGGGTGTAAGATTAAGTCCGAAAATTTAATTATCAGCTAAACTTTTTTAAAACTAATCACTAAGCAGGAACAATAAGAGAAAAATAAATCCTTACGGTTTCGTGACTGCTTCTGCTTGGTTCCCACCCGATGGCGACTTTGGTGTTGAAGGGGGAGATTTCGGCAGCTTGGGTACCAGCGAGTTTCCCTTTCTTGAGGTGGTACGCCCCCTGCAGAACAAACGCAGTACTGTAAGATAGAGTTGCCAGGCGTTCAGGACGCGGCAGGTTCTTCAAAAGACCATTTTCTAGGAATAAGCAATCCTGGATGTCTGATGTCTAAAATACCGATATTTAAGAAACAGCACCCAAAAAAAGAGTCTAAAAATCGACACTATCGGATAAAACGGGTTGATATCTTGCAAAGAGTAACCGTTAACATGCAGATGGTACAGTAAACATGCAGGTATCATGTGTGATTTACCTTGTAGCCTTTCTTCCACGCGATTTTCCAGAACGAGTTTTGTGGCCGGACACAGATCGGCTTCTGGACTTCTTGCGTGGTGGACTACCACCAGGCGAAGGTTTTTGATTTCGTTTAGACATGGCTGCAGGAGGTTACTTCTAGCCAAGCTTCTTCTCTGGAAAAGACATTATGAGCAAGGTGTATACAATTTCTAATTATTTTTGCAGTTTGACTTCATAGGCTGTTCAGCCTGTAACCAAAGGGGACGCTGCTCAATCCAGCTTTTTTCACATATCAGGCCAGGCTTCTTCCTAATTGAAGTCTGCTCTTTCATACCTACCCCCGCAACTCAACAGCTGTTGGCCTACATATATCTCACAAAAGGAAACAAAAACATGTACACAACGACACACCCACACACCACGTTCAGGGGGCGATCACGTAGCAAGATGTATTTTGAAAATTGAATCCTGCACTTACCCCCTACTCTTCCACATTCCCTAGTGGACTGATCACGTAACTAAAGGTATTTTCAAACTGAAGGATGCTTACACTGACACACTAACTACACCTTTTGCCCTACCTACAGTGAAACACACAGACACACAGACACACACACACACACACACACACACACACACACACACACACACACACACACACACCGCTCAAGGGGGGGTGATCACCAAGCGAGATGTATTTTGAAAATTGAATCTTGCATTTACCCCCTGCCCTTCCACATTCCCTAGTAGAGTGGTCATGTAACTAAAGGTATTTTAACTAAAGGCACACAGACAGACAGACAAACACATACACACACAGAAGTACACACAAAGTAGTACACAAATCCATTGAAATCCTCCCAAGTATCACACACACTTCTCTGGTACCAAAAGGGCCATCCCTTCACCAGGGGATCACGTAACAAGAGGCCTTTCTCAACGGAAGCCTTCCATCTATGATATGAGAGAACTTTAACTTTGGCACAGGAAGGGACAGACAGAGCACACTCACAGGGTCTGAGAGACATTTCGTTCCTTCAGATAGGGAAACACAAACACGCACGAACAAACACAAGCTCTGGTACACCAATTCTCTTCCATGGCAATCACACCCAACCCTTAACCCCTCACCCTCTCCCTCCTCACCAGCTGAGCCTGAAGCCAAGTATAAGAGAGAACTTTTTACTTGGGACAGGGACAGAGAGAGCATGCTCATGGGGTCTGCTTCCGACCATTGGAAGGTGAATACCTTTGTCCAGATAGGGAAACACAAAGGCACACTCATACAATTTCTCTTCAGTGGCAATCACGTACAGACCTCACGCCCCCCCCCCCCCTCACCAGCTGAGGCCGCAGCCATGTATGAAGAGGCCTTTTCCAATTGAAGCCTACCTCCTTAGAATGTGAGGCATGAAGAAACATGCAAACAGAGACCTACTTATGACCCCCCCCCCACACACAACAGCTGGTGCAGTAATCATGTAACAAGAGACCCCTCTCAATGTATCCGTACCTTCCTTCTTAAAAGGTAAGAGAAACTTTTGCCTTCCTGTGCATTATCAAATTTAGCTGTGCAGGATCATTCTTGATCCTGCACGGAGCATCTGATCCGTTTTGGCCATCAACCAATGAGAGAGACCAGATAAATCCGTAGATCTACACACACATGTACACACGTACACACACGTACACACTCACACACAATGGTACACAAATCTTCTCAAGTATCAGACACACACCCCTTTGGTACCGCAAGGGTCCCCCGCCCGAGTTCAGGAGGTAATCGTGAAACAAGACGCACTTCTCAATTTGACTGTTCGTTTTAGTGATTTAAATCCACTTTTAGTTGATTTTAATCACCCTTTTAATACAGGAGAATGTGATTAACTTCTGGCTATGATTCACTTCTGCCTGTACAAAAAAAGGTGATTAAGAGTTAAATCAGGATTTAAATCACAAAAAGTTTAAAACAAACAGACCAAATATGAGAATGTCACCTTAGAATGTGAAAGAACTCTTCACATAGGGACATGAAGAGCCAGATAGACTCAGTCTTACTCATGAAACCTGAGATAACTGGGTGCATACTATAGTTCGCACCAGGGGCAATTTTCATCCCTTGTTCCTCGCCTAAAACCCTCGTCCCTCGCCAAATCTCTCACCAGAGAGCCAAAACAACAAGAAGAACAATGTCTGGCAACAACAAAAATCTGCGAAGAGACAATCCATGATATACACTCGACTTTTAGCCAGACTATTGAATGTTGTCCTGTCATCAAAGAGTGAAAGAAATATGTGGTTGTCCAAATTCAGTCTCCAAATAGTTTTTCATTGGAAAGGAAGGCTGAAATTTTGAGCATCTTGAGGTGAAACCACAATAAAGCCATGAGACAAGGGAAAAAATTTGCCCCTCGCCAAATTTTCTCCCTGGGGAGGGCTCGTCTCTCGTTGCGAACTTAAGAACACACACGCACACATAAAATGCCTCACAAATCCTCCTAAATATCAAACATTAGCCCATTCGGTACCAAAAGCCCCCCCCCCTCCATCGTTCAGGAGGTAATCACGTAACAAGACGCCTTTCTCAATTTAAGCCTACCACCTTAGAAAGTAACAGAACTCTTCACCAGGGAATTGGGACATGACAAGACAGATAAGCCTACACTTACGCCCACCGCATATACAACGTTGAATCGCGATTCCAGCTTCAACAATTTTTGAAGCGTCCATTACGGTCACTGTAGTTTCAACCCAGCACTGCACAAACAGAGATGTTGAATCCTGATTCACCCTTCAAAAAAGTGTTGAAGCGCGATTCAAAATTGGACAATCGGCCATGTCCGTTTTTTGAAGCTTGAATCGTCTGTGTTTGGCATGTTTTCATTGCCAAACAACAGCTTTGTTTTGATATGAAATTTGGCTGAAACTTTTTTTGAAAAATTTGGTTGAAACTTGTAAACAAAATTCAGCAAAAACTGAATTTTTGTTGTGGAAACTCATTTCAAAACATTGTTCCATTATTAGTTTTTCTTCCTGAATTTCTGGGGTTTTTTTTTTACCTAATTTTGATATGAGTTTCAAACAAATTTCTAAACCAAAAATTCAAAAAAAGTTTCAATCAAATTTCAATATTAGTTTCAACCAAATTTGTCAAAAAAAGTTTCAACCCAATTTTTCAAAACAAGTTTCAACCCAAAATGTCCTTTAAAAAAGTTTCAACTAAATTTATCAAAAAAAATTCCAACCAAAAAAATCCTCAAAAAAAGTTTCAACCAATTTTATCAAAACAAGTTTCAACAAAAAAAAAATCCTCACAAAAGTTTCAACCCAACTTTTCAAAAAAAGATTGAACCAAAAATATCCTCACAAATGAACCAAAAATATCCTCACAAAAAAAGTTTCAGCCCAATTTTTCCAATAAAGTTTGAACCAAAAATTTCCTTTAAAAAAGTTTCAACCCAATTTTTCAAAAAAAAAGTTTCAACCAAAAAAATTATAAAAAAAAAAAAGTTTCAACCAAATTTTTCAAAAAAAGTTTAAACCAAAAATATCCTCACAAAAAAGTTTCAGCCAAATTTTTCAAATAAAGTTTGAACCAAAAATGTCCTTTTAAAAAGTTTCAACCCCATTTGCCAAAAAAAAGTTTCAGCCCAATTTTTCAAAAAAAAAAAGTTTCAACCAAGAAAGTTATCAAAAAAAAGTGTCAACCACATTTTTCAAAAAAAAATTCAACCAAAAAAATCCTCACAAAAAAGTTTCAACCCAAAATGACCTTAAAAAATGTTCCAACCAAAAAAATCCTCACAAAAAAGTTTCAACCCAATTTTTCAAAAAAAAGTCTCAACCCAAAATGACCTTAAAAAAAGTTTCAACCCAATTTGTCAAAAAAAGTTTCAACAAAATTTTGAAAAATGAGTTTCAACCAAATTTCTAAAACAAGTTTCAACCAAATTTATTAAAAATACATTTTGATTAAATTGTAAGAATCAATTTCAACTTTATGTTTTGTCACTGTTTCCTGTAATGAGGCCTTAAAGACAGTTTCAACCAAGAAATAGGACACACTTTTGGTTAAAACTACCAATTTCTTCTCTTTTGCACCACAAAACTAGGACGTCCCAAAAACATGTGTCACGATTGAAGATTCACTTTATGTGTGCGGCAAAAAAGAGTTTCCACCAAATTTGAAGGGTGAATCATGTATCGAGATTGACGATTCAACTTGTATGTGCGCTAGGCGTTACTCATAAAACCTGGGATAACTGGGAAAACACACCCACACACACCCACGCTCTGGTACACAAGTTCTCTTTAGGGGCAGTTACACCCAGCCCCCCCCCCCTCCTCACCAGCTGAGACTGCAGCCATGTAACAAGAGGCCTTTTTCAATTTAAAGCTGCCACCTCAGAATATGACAGAACTCTTCCCTTGGAACATTACGAAACATACACACTGATACTCATTCATGAATCCTGAGATAATCACGTAACAAGAGGCCATTCTCAATGTATCACTACCTTCTTAAAAGGCAAGAGAAGTCTTTACTTTGGATATGACTAGTCAGAACCACACTACAATAATTTTTTCCCTGAAAGATTGCAGCTTATGTCAGCTTTCATCTAATCTTTGGTCAAAAATCAACATCAGAGATTCAAACTTGAAACTTACAAAACTGGTTCCGAGGATAGAAAGTTGAAAAATATAGATTTTGGACAAAATAAAGCCTCAAGAAACGCAGCTCTATCTTTATTAGCAAAATTAATGTTGTTTTCATTCGCGTTTTTTTTTCAATTTTGAAAAGTTTTCAACTATATAGAATGTTTTGTTTTTGATCTCTGGGATGGAATTCGAACCCTGGGAAGCCTCGCTCGCTTAAAGACCAACAACTTTTCGGCAAAGACGAAATACCGGATAAAAATGAACAAAAACTTACCTTGAAGCAGTCTTGGCTCGATTTGAAGTAAATCTGACGACTTGGAAGCGAAGTTTACTGCAAAAATTTGAGTTTTTGTTTCATTTTTGCAAAAAAGATGTTGTTGCTTGCTGCGCTCTTCCTGCACCGTGACGTCAGTAACGCAAGAAAAGCGACGTTGTGTGACGGCAACAACGCAACGTTTTCTTGACGGATTAAAATGCTGAAAGGTTTCTAGTTTTTGTCTAAATTTCCCTGGAGTTAAATTTATGTGTTTTCATCAAGATGGCTTACCTTTCATTTTGTTGTGTCTAAAGAATGATGCTGCTGACGAAGCTTTGTAGGTGTCGCCTCTGGCACATGGGTAGTTTTAAACCTTTGCAGAGTGATTATATAGATCTTAATCTACTTCAATTGTTATTTTCCTTTTTCTTTATATTTCACAAAAAAATAAACCAGCTTTTTTTTCATCTCGAATCTAAATTCATAGTCATTTTTTATCGATAATTTATTGTGGTGAACGGGCTTTTGACACCAGCCAATTTCTGTGTTCCTGTGGTTGGAGATCTCTGAGAGATCTATTTTACGGTCACTGCTCGCTCACTTGAAAATTTTCTGGTAATTCTGGATATTTTTAAGTAATATATCCACCTTTTGGCCCAGATAATATTTTTCTAGGCCATCGACTGGCCTGGATTGGCTTGTCCAATTGAGCGATAATACAGGCTTTTGGAGAAACTTCTGTAGAATAGTGTAAATCTACAAGTACCAAAGCAGACACTCTAATTAAAGAGGGAGTCTTGCTCTGCCACGTCACCAATGATAGAAAATGGTGACAATGGATTGGACCTGATACAAGGGTCCAGAAGGCTCTGCAAATCGGAAGAACAAGTCGAAACAAACTTGGTGATTTCAAAACTACCAGTAACTCCTGTCAAGCTGTGAGCCCTCACACCTTCGTACTGGTATATACCTATTCTGAGAGGGCAGCAGCTTCTGGCGAAACCTCTCTCTCTCTCGCTCTCTCTTTCTCTCTCTCTCTCTCTCTCTCTCTCTCTCTCTCTCTCTCTCTCTCTCTCTCTTTGAAAGATATTGTTTCAGTTAAGTGTAGTTTTCTTTTAACAGATGGGTCCAAGAAAGAAGAAAACCGACGGGTCACTGAAGGATATTTCAAGGGTTACCAGATCCAGCCTTAGACAAGCTGGCGTGTCCATTGAAACAGTATCATCCTGGTTTAAACATTCACCTGACCATAGGGAATCGGTGAACGTTATAAACGGTCAGTAAAATTAGTTTGTGCTTTCAGGGTGAAAGAACTGTTGCAGCGAAAATGACCAAATCGCCCCCCCCCCCCTTTCAAGTTTGCAGAATACCATAAATAAGTTAATCTGTGATAAACTAGTTCAACTCAATTCCAATACGTTTGAGACAGGAGTAACATGAAAATGACTGGGGAATCAAAAATGACACATGCATTCAGTTCAAACAAAGGGGGTGACTTTAAATTATTTTTTTATTTCAGGTGAGGATTTAGACCTTCGACCCGACAACAAAGATTCAGTCCAAGCCTTGGCGAGGAGTGGAAAGGGGGATGGTTCTTTGGCGGAGCCTAACAATGGGCAAGGATCTTCCCTTACAAGCCCTGAGACCCACCTAAAATCAGGCATGAACAGATTATTTTTAGTTCCACAGCAAATTAAGCTCAAACTCGCGTATGGTTTTCATTTGTTTTCATCTCCTTTTTGTTTCTAGGGAATGATCCCCCGGCTCCAGAATACATATTAGCCAAACAAGCTTTCAGGCCGACGGAGGAGCAGTTAAAATGGGAGGAAAAAACTGTGTCAAATCTTGGCCTTCAGCAATGCGCAGGTGAGCCAGTCAAGTATCATATCGAATGAATACTTTAAAAATCTCCCACATTTCCCTTATGTGGCTGCCTAGCCTTGAAAGTTTCATAGTTTTCTTGCTTTCCCATTGGTTCTACTGGTATTTGGCATGGTTTCAAAGGTCAATGTTGCGGTGAAATGAAACATAGTCCACTCTTGTGTCTCACTTGGTGGAATTCATACCGCAAGACCAGTTTCTGGCTGCTGTTGCACCCCATTTCTGATAAATAAAAGCAATGCAAAGATGAAGAGACTAAAGTTAATTGCGGCCCTTTCCTAACAGTGACTTTACTGCTTGGAGATTCTGGATACCAACCTTAGCATTTATAACCATTACTTCCAGCACCAGAGTGTTTTATCTTTTACGTTGGTTTCCAATTGTTTGTTTGTTTATTTTTTTATTCCAGGCTTTACTTTTAATGGGGGCAAGAGCCGTCGAAAATATCCCAGGTGGAGGAATACTGAGGAGCAAGCCTTGTTTCAAAAATTTCCGGTTAGACACAGCTCCTATGGACCCCCTTCAAGTGAGACTCGCTGTGGTGTCAAGCCATACCTGTACCGAGTTAAAGGCGTAGTACATTTCAATAAATCAAAACCCAACACTTATTTTTCAGTGGATCCGGTTATTTTTTGCCAGGAAAACAAATTGGATCTGAAAACATATTTACCCAAGATTAAGCACGCACGAAGGCAGCAATGTTATTATCGAAGGCAACTGAAAATTCCTGGTAGGAGGAGCAAGGCCAAGGCACAAGCAGTCGTCAGGTTTGTTCCTTCTAACTTGAGATCCAGAGTACAAGCACCTTTTATTACTTGATTGGTGTAAAGTTTGTGTCCGGCAGATAAGCCGTACTCAATTTTTGTCAGTCTATTTATTAAACAAAAATGTTGTTTCATTTCAGAATGAGAGCATACAGGCACAGGAAGAAAGAAGCAGGCATCCAGAACTTGAAACAGGCTACAAGCCAGCAATTAGAACTATACGAAAAGCTGAAACTTGAAAGGTAGGTGGGAGGAAATCGGAATGTCAATTTCATAAAGCCAACCCACCCCCCACCCCCGCCCTTAGATTTCTTTTCCAGGACTATGCAATATGCAAATGGGCGATGCAATACATTCGGTTTAAGTTGCTCTTATGAACAAGAGACACCTAACATAGTCCAGTTGATTTTTATTATGTATAAACGCGTCCCTGCTTTGGCCTGGATTTTGGGTGAAAAAAATGCGTCCTGTACACTCTAGCATGAATTGCCCCTATAGATTGAAGTCAAACAACCAGTCTCAACACAGGTAGCAACGCTGGGTCTGTTTGGGTCTTAACGAGCTAAAACTTGTAAAATCGCCCTTGGTTCTGGTCTCTCTGTAACATCTAGAAATACAGAAGCATATGTCATAGGGTTTGATTGACGTTCTTGCGATATATTTCCGTTTCAGATCCAACCAAATCAATCTTGAACGATCCCTTCCCAGTGAGGTTACTGGTCCGCCTTACTTTGGTACAACCCGACTCCAACCAGAAAAACACCAGCCGGAGATATGGACAGCTGAAATTCCAGCAAAACTTCAAGATAAACCAAAACCAAGTGCGAACTCCCCTTTTCAGAAGTAAGCAATTTTTCTACTTTGTTCATACTCAGACACTCAGACATTTCCCAGCTTAGCTCCAAACCCTTGATAACCCTCACCTTGGTTAACCAACCTCCAGGCAGTTGCAAGCAGGGAAAATGTACCAGTATATAGATTTCAGGAAAAAAAAGAAGAGAAAACCCGCCCATAATCAAAGCCAAGTTTGTTCCAAAAGATTTTTCATTTTGATACTTTTCTCTTTGACGATAAATATTTTGCCTTGGTTTAAGTCTTGCTTTGTCTTTACAATCATAGTTTCTGTTCGGTTGGTTTTCATTTTTAGGTCAGGGTCCGGTAACGTTGCTTCTTCTTGGGAAACTGTGTGTACTCCCCCTTCTCACCTTTGGAGAACAATTGGTATGCATCCAGATCAGCCACCAAGGCAACTGAGTTTTGATACCAAGACAATCAAGTAAATAGAAAGAATCAATAAAGAAGGCGATTCTAGCCATAGTTTTGTTATGGGCGGTACTAAAGACAGAACAGAAGGAGAAACCAGGCATGGAGAAAAGTGGGAATAGGCACTGAGTTGTCCTAGGATTTCGTTGGTCATAAAACAGGCACGGTCCTTTGGAAATGCACTGCTTACAATGTAAAGCACGGTAAAACAATCCCGATGAAGATGACCCGTCAAACATGATAATTTCTTGCGAAACTTGACGAATTGTTGCCAAACTTGATAATTATGTACAAATATTGACCCTGGTACCAGAAAGCCAGTGGCGTTCCTTGATAAATGTACCTTCTTATTGAGATGTAAATTGAGATCTTGGCTTCCTGAACAATTTTGATATTTTTACTGCAAGGGCAAATATACGACAGGTTGTGCCCGCCTAAGTCCATTTTGAACACTTTTCTGTCTTGCCGAGTTGTTAACTTTGCTAATAAATTTTGCCCTATCAAACACCCTGTGCTCCTGTTGACTTTCCTTTGACTCATCGAACTGTGAAAAATCCGGATTTCAGGTTTACGGTTCCAATATCAAAACTTGCGATCTATCCTGCGGGATATTTCTCTGCGTTTAAGCTTGTACTAGCTTGCATGCTCCATTAGAGCAACAAAGAAGTGAATAGAATGTCAACTATCGGGTCAGAAAAAGGTTTATTTTGAATGAATCAAATAACAAGCTTTTTAAACAATGGCGAAATGGCCCATTTTCATGGGGCGACAGTTCTAATTTTAACAAAAATACCAGCTGCCTTTTTTCATTATAAATACTGGTATCAGTAAAGTAGACACGTTTGGGGTTCGCCTTACTTTGGCAGTGCACCCTATCATATCTAATTGTTTTATTGTTATCACGTAATTTGAGTCCATCTGCATGCAGGCTGGGTCTCTGAAGCGGGCTCCATGCAGCAACATTCAGTTTGGCTCCAGGGATGGATATAAGACTGAAATACAAAGCAACCGGAGGTCAAAACTGTGACACCTAAAAGGGAGGGACAAATAAACAGACACCAGTACCCTCACCCCTTTCAAGGGCTAATCACCTAACAAGCACCCGGGGATGAACAGGCGCCCCTATCCCCACCTAGCTCCAGGAGTGATCACGTAACAGGGACGGACAGATGAACAAACCCCGGCACCCTCACCCAGCTCAAGGGATGATAACGTTACAGGTACGGACAGATGAACAACCCCTGACATCCTCACCCGGTTCCATGAGTGATCACGTAACAGGGACGGACAGATGGAAAGGCACCCTCCCCAGCTCAAGGGGTGATAATGTTACAGGGACGGACAGATGAACAACCCCTGACATCCTCACCCCGTTTCAGGAGTAATCACCTAACAAGCACCCGGGGATGAACAGGCACCCCTATCCCCACCTAGCTCCAGGAGTGATCACGTAACAGGGACGGACAGATGGAAAGGCACCCTCCCCA
>JAAUYI010165853.1_pt1 | contig 29201 bp, 26 predicted proteins | sample 7278041 | NCBI WGS metagenome assembly JAAUYI01 (sample SAMN14350216, study PRJNA611818) | marine sediment metagenome | isolation source: surface marine sediment (0.6m) | place: French Polynesia: Moorea | collected 2018-08
AAATCTTTTGAGAAAGATATACGCTAATGGAATTATGGTAGATCCTTGTTTTAGTGGTATGACTAGATGCCCCACGACCACCTTATTCCTGTCCAATTTTACGTTCACAGGGACGTTGTCCGCTGGGGTTATTGATGATAAGAGAGGCGTCAATGGCAACTCCTGTCAATTGCTCGTAGCAATTTATGCTGTTGATAACATCGTCGATTCCTGCAACAGCCGGCAATATTTTTTCAACAACAAGAGTTTTTCCTATAAGCTTACCGAAGGCCAGCGCGGAAGAATTTTTGTTGCTCTGCCAGGCTAGATCAACACCGGCAAGAATCATCGTAACCTCATAGGAATTTTAACCCATTAATCATTATGAATTATTCAATATGAAAAGACTTGTATGCCTCATATTTCTATAAAAATTCGTATGCTAGTTTTCGTCTAGCCATTGCATAAATGGATCGAGCCACTCCTGGTAAGGCTGGTAGATGATGCCGTGTCCCTTTTTAATATCGAGAACAACCTCCTTGAAATGACCGAGACCTTTGGAGCGTTGAAAATATTCTTGTGGTGTTATTTTTAATTTATCTTCCCGGTCATGGATGGAGAGCACTTTGCCATAGAGTTTAAGGTTTTCATCTTCCAGATATTTTTCGAAAAGTCCGGCAAGAATAAAATATGAGATATTTTCTTCTTGCAGAAATGATGATACATAGGCGGCAATGGCTCCACCCTTGGAGGCGCCAACGATGATAATGTTATCCGCAGGCACTCCGTTGTCCATTAATGATTTCACCTGTTCGCCAATTCTTCTGGCATAGGATTGAACGTGGGTATCTTTGCCGCGCACTTCACTGATGACGACAAATCCTTTGCTTGCTAATGCGTCAAGAATACCTTCATATTCATAATAGCCGTGTTCCTCACTCTTAGGTCGAATACCGGCAACTTCTACAATCAGGCCGTGAAGGTAAAAAAGATAGCGGTTGGAACTATCTGGTCTATCAGGCGGCTGGTTTAGGATATCACTTCTGGAGAACTCCTGCATATGTTACCTCCTTGGAATCATTTCAGCATATGGATTTATACAGAGCCGCTTGCAAAACTATCTTTTCACCCAAACTCTTCGTTATGCTCAAAATTTTATCCGCCGGTAAGCGAACGTAGTGGGACTCCGAGATATCCAGTATATGACTGTGGTAAAATTTTTCGCATGCTTCGATTTTGAACGAAAATCTTACCTTTACAAGAAACTCTACAGTGTTCTTTTCCTCTAACTGGAGTAACAATGTCGAGCAGTAGTGAAATGAATACTACTGCGAGAATAGTAGACTGATTATCAGAAATCAGCAACATTTGAAAAATGTTGAAATCCACTTGGGTATCTTAGAGAAGGAGCAATCTGGATAAGGCTGTTAAGGTATTCCACAATTAATTAACACTTGCCGGTTTGTTGATTTAACATTAGCTTTTTTGATGGTTTGGGAGAGATTAAGCGGTTTTAGTTTATTTTGTGTTGATAAGGAGAATTCATGCAAATTACCTTCTATGGCGCGGTCAGGGAAGTGACCGGCTCAATGCACCTTCTGGCCAGTGGTCAAGATCGAGTATTACTTGATTGCGGTATGTTCCAAGGACACCGCAAGGAGGCTGCCGATAAAAACAAAGTATTACCTTTTGACACAGAGATCATAACAAATATGATTTTGTCACACGCGCATATCGACCATTCCGGCAGGATACCGCTGTTGACCCAAAGAGACTTTCATGGCTCGATTTTCTGTACCCGAGCAACTGCCAGTGCATGCCGCTATCTCCTACCGGATTCTGCCAAAATACAGGAATCGGATGCCAGCTATCTCAATTACAAAACAGTGAAACGAGCAATAGCTGAGTTACAGACCAGCAATGGCAAAATCAAAGGACGAGACGTAAAGAAGATCAAAGCATTAATGAAGGAAAATAACTCTCAACGCACCAATGACGAAGCTGTTTTGGAATTCATCAGCAAATATCAGCTTCACCGCATTGATCCCTTGTATACCATGAAGGATGCCGATCTTGCTCTGACGATGTTTACCGGAGTGCCATATCGTCAGAAGATCGACATCGGGCAAAATCTCAGCTGCACCTTTTACGAGGCCGGTCACATTCTTGGCTCGGCGGTGAGCATCATTAGTAGAGACGATGGCAATAGCAAGAAAACCATATGTTATACCGGTGATCTGGGCAGATTTAACAAACCGATTCTGCGAGATCCCAACCTTAACTTCAGTAATGAAGACAGGGATGTGGATCTCCTCATCATGGAAAGTACCTATGGTGACAGAGAGCATGAGGAAGTGAGCGATTTAAAACCACGATTGCAGGAAATACTGAATACTACGGTCAGCCGTGGTGGATCAGTGATTATTCCAGCGTTTGCCTATGGCCGCACTCAGGAGTTGATCTATTTTATTCACGAACTTTACGCCGAGGGGAAGGTACCCAGAGTTCCGGTTTGGGTTGATAGTCCCTTGGCCGGAAACATCACCAAGGTATTTGCCGAACATCCGGAAGTATATGACCAGGAAACCCACCGGACATTTCTGGAAAACGGCAAGAATCCGTTTAACTTTTCTCAGGTCAACTTCACTGAAACCGTCGAAGATTCAATGGCCTTGACCCGTGAAACGAATCCTCATATTGTCATCTCTGCATCGGGGATGTGTGAGGCTGGCAGGATTCTCCATCATCTTCGGCATAAGATTCACAACCCTAAAAATACTATTCTTATTGTTGGGTATATGGCGGAGAATACTTTGGGTAGAAGGCTGGTGGAGGAAGGTACATACTACGCCGAATCGGGACGTACGGGAGAGCCACCACTTCTAAAGTTCTATGGGAAAGAGTACCCGCTTCTTGCTGAAGTGAAAAAGATCGGCGGGTTTAGTGCCCATGGTGACCGTAATGAAATGCTCAGGTTTGTACAAGAATCCAATCTCAACGTTAAGAGGATTGCTCTGGTTCATGGTGAAAAAAACCAAAGTCTTGCTTTTGCAGAATTTCTTAACGGCGAGGGTTATAGCGTAACTGTGCCGAGGCGCGGTGAGACTATCGAAATATAGGTGCTCACAATATGTATGAAATGGTCGGTTAATTCGCTTGCTGACAGAGGAGAGGTGTATGCTCGAATTTATTAAAAGTATTGCGCGAGAAGCAGGGGAAATCTGTCTTCGTGAAGCATCGGAAATGACCATTAGCCGACTTAACTTCAAAAGCGCGCGGGATCTTGTAACCGATGCAGATAGAAAAGTTGAGGAACACATTATTGCGGCGATTGCCAAGAGTTTTCCTGGCCATGGACTGTTAGGTGAGGAAACAGGGGTAAGCGGGCAGGAAAGTGAGCATCGTTGGATTGTTGATCCAATTGACGGTACAGTCTCCTATTTTCACGGTCAGCCCTATTATTCAGTGAGTATAGCTTATCAATATCAGGGTGTAACTAGAGCCGGTATTGTTTATGCACCAGCCCTAGGACAAATGTTTAGTGCAGAATATGGTGGAGGTGCTTGGTTGAATAGTACCCAAAAATTATCTGTGTCATTAACAGATAGTTTGATAAATGCCCTGATGGCCACAGGGTTTGCCTGTCTTCGGGCTGGCAGACAACCCAACAATCTCTACTATCTCAACAAAGTGCTCCCAAAAATCAGAGACATTCGCAGATGCGGATCTGCCGCAATTGATCTGGCCTATGTTGCAGCGGGTAAGGTTGATGCCTTCTGGGAAATGGATCTCAATCTCTATGATATCGCTGCAGGCGTATTGCTTGTCCAGGAGGCCGGAGGGAAGATCATGGATTTTCTTGGTGGAGATGAATTCCCTGAAAAGGGAATAGTTGCCACCAACGGCCATATCACCAGTCAGTTGTTGGAGCTTTTGGAAGATTTTCCTAACGGGTAAAGAGAATTAAGTCAGCTTTCCCCACCAGCTACTACATCTCAGCCATTCTTTTATAATCCTGACAATTGGTGTATACTTCTCTGTAGATGAGGAAAAGATAGATACCTGCTCAAAGATCTGCCTATATTCAATGAAGAGGTGCAATTATGACCATCTCTCGTTTGTTTCATTCAAGCCTTCTTGTTTGCCTTTTTGTTGCGTTGATCAGTGTTGTTCAATTGGCTATCCCCATATCAGCTTTTGCCTACGATCTGCTTTTAGGTACTGGTAAGACAGGAACATTTTCATATTTTGCCGGGAAGAGAATTTGTCACTCGATCAACAGTGCCCATTCCGAAGTGACCTGTCGACCGATACCCATGCAAAATTATGCAGCAAGCCTGACCAACCTAGAAGGTGGGGCGCTTGATTTGGCCCTGGTCAATGGCAAAATGATTAGTGATGCGGCCAACAACAGAGGCCTCTTCCGCTACCTTGATATTGATTATTCAAGCCTTCGCTTGCTGATGCCCCTGTATCGGGAACCGGTTTCTCTGATAGTCCGGCAGGATGCCAGGATAACCAAACTTGACGACCTCCCCGGGAAAAGGATCAACGGTGGACCTGTGTTTACCATGCCAAATATCATCTTTAATGAAATTATGAAGGTAAAAGGTTGGAATGTTAATGATTTCGGCTTGTATCAGACGCTTTCTCCATTACACGCTCAAGACTCCATTGCCTTCAATAGCGGTGATATCCAGGTTATGATTCATGTGGGCATGCATCCCGACAAAGAACTTCAGCAGGAGTTGATAAATAGAAAAGGTATTTTGATAGGTGTGTATGACGAGGCTGTTGAAAGTCTTATCAAAGCTGACAGCGGTTTTGTTAGAGATACGATAGATACCTCCCTCTACTCGAAGGCTTCTGATGAATCCCAAAGAAATTTACCAACGCTTGCTTTGGAAACCTTGTTGATTACTTCCGTTGATACGGATACGGAGACGGTTGATATTGTTCTCGGGGCTATTTTTTCTGGTAAATACCGACTCCATGAAGCACATCCAGGACTGGCCGTTGACACGATCACTCGCGAGATGTTGACAACCAGTCACCTCCCGCCGCATCCAGTGGCAATGCAATTTTTTCAAGGACGTATTGATGATTTTTAGCGCCTTACTTATTATTTTTTGGCGGAAAAAAATAAACTCAATACGCTCAAAGATTACAATTTGCCACCTTTAGCCAAGGTATTTATCCCGCTTGCGAAGTTAACGGGATGCTCTCTATTTTTTCTGCTGCTTTTTTTTAAGGTTATGCCACCATTGCAAACGTTTAGCTATCTCCTTTTCAAAACCGAATTGGGAGGGTGAGTAGTAGGTCTTTTCCTGCATTTCATCCGGAAAACATTTCTGGTAGGCATAACCCTCCTCAAAATCGTGGGCATATTTGTAATTTTTCCCATAACCTAAATCGGCCATTAATTTAGTTGGCGCGTTGCAGATATGGAGCGGTACCTTAAGGTGGGCTGTGCTCAGGGCATCTTTTTGCGCTTTTAAAAAGGCTACTTCACAACCGTTGCTTTTCGGGGCTGCGGCAAGATAAACAACCAACTGGGTCATAGCTGTATTCGCTTCCGGCATACCCAGAAAATGCACTGCTTCCTTAACCGCGATTGCCTGGGTAAGAGCGTTTGGATCGGCAAGCCCTATATCTTCACTGGCGATGCGCACCATTCTTCTAACCAGATACATGGGATCCTCTCCGGATTCAAGCATCCTGGCAAGCCAATACAGAGCTGCTTGGGGATCACTGCCTCGAATTGATTTATGGAGAGCGGAAACCAGATTATAATGTTCTTCACCGCGTTTATCGTAGAAAAGAGACCTGGAGGAAAGCGCTTCAAGGGCGAACTCTGGAGTTATCTCATTGCTCTGTCCAGCCCGGCGACAGATCATTTCAAGATTGTTGAGCGCACGGCGAGCATCCCCGCCGCAACGGTGGGTAATAATTTTAAGAATTTCCTCATCCAGCGTAGAGCTGAGATCGAGGCAGGAGACCCCACGACGCAGAATGGCTATGATTTCTTCTTCTTCGAGATGCTTGAGCACAAAAACATGACAGCGCGACATCAAAGCAGGAATTACTTCAAAAGAAGGATTTTCAGTCGTGGCACCAAAGAGAATTACAGCACCTGATTCAACGTAGGGAAGAAACGCGTCCTGTTGGGATTTGTTGAATCGATGGATTTCATCGATGAAAACAATTGTTTTCCTGTTTTCTGCCCGCAACAGGTAATCGGCTCGTTCCATTATTTCCTTTACCTTGCCTATCTTGGAAAGGACTGCACTGAAGGCAACAAAGCCAAGAGATGTATTTTTTTCTATGTAGCGAGCGATGGTGGTTTTACCGGTACCTGGTGGACCCCATAGGATGAATGAACTGAATTCGTCCTTATCAATCATGCTGCGGAGGACGGATCCTTCCTGCAGCAAAGAATCCTGACCATATATGTTGTCAAGCCGTGTGGGCCTTACTTTTTCGGCAAGGGGGATGTTGGTTGGTAGTCCAAGAGGATCGATAATATTCATTTGGTTGGTCATGCTGAAACCTCCTGAAATGGCGGAAATATCAATATAATAAATATTGTATACCACCTTGAGTTGTTGTCGCAAAGATATTACTGTAGTACGGAAAGTGAGGTTGAGAGATTACCCCTGAGAGTAACCGTTGAGATGATCATGACTACTCTTTACAGTCGGCTCCAGCAACAATCAAATAATGTACACCCCCTTTGAGATTTTCTCAATTGATGATAGATTCTTGGCGAATCTTTTCGGTGCCTGCCCTTATGTTCAGACATATTAATTCAGCAGAAACTGGGTAAGCCGTTGCATTATTGTCTGTTTCGTGCTTTTTTATGGGGCAGAAAGGAAGAGTAATAGATGTATTTTATTGATGCATGAAAACCCAAATTTAAGGTGAGAAGGAAAGATAAAGATGTTTAAGCAATGCCCCATGTGCGCCAAAGTATGGGAAAATAGGGATGAGTTTATCGCAGATAGTACTTTGGTGCTTGAAGGATATCAGGTGAATTTTGACTATCTGGAAATGGGGTTGTTTTATTTCACCCATGAAGTGACTGGTTGTTTTTCCACCATGGCCATACAGGCAGGTGAATTTTTCTATCTCAATCCGGTTAAGCCTTATGCTGACAGGAAAACACTCTCAGATGAGTGCCCATCCTATTGTTTGCACAAAGAGAATTTGCAAAGGTGTCCGGCTAAATGTGAATGTGCGTATGTAAGAGATGTTATGGGTATTCTCCAACAGCTGAAAACTGATATAGCAAATGCAACAGCAGCAAACAGTAAAGTTAAAGTCGTAGAATAAAATACACCAAGCGTATGTTTTTTTTATTTATCCTGAAGAAATCCGCATATCTTCTAGCAGAATAAAGTCAAATTGGGCAAAGTCAGGGGCTTGACGTATGAACATCATGCTCTCAGAAGAAAAGATGTCGATTTGACTATGTTAGAAGTAGGAAATCAACAGTTTTTATTTGCTGAGATTCGTGTCTATGAACTCTCATTGGGATGAATAACCCAAATAACATAAACAACTTTCAAGGTGCTTAATGTATAGAAATTTCAGTGTTGTTCCCAAGGTCATGTTCGGGCGCGGCTGTTTTAATCAACTCGATGAGGTTCTTCAGGAAAGAAGAGGAAGCAATAACTCTTACATGGTCTTTATCCTCGACGATGTATTTCAGGATAGGGCCCTGGAAAACCGGATACCTCTGCGAGACAACGACTACCTCCTTCATGTGAATGTCGATGTCGAGCCTAAAACGAGTTATATAGATGAGTTGGTAGGGAGGATAAACAACTTTTCGCCGGTGCTGCCTGACGGCATTATAGGTATTGGCGGCGGCAGTACCATGGATATAGCTAAGGCGGTTTCCTTAATGCTGACCAATGAGGGGAGCGCTGCGGATTATCAGGGATGGGATCTGATCAAGAACCCTGCTGTCTATCATGTCGGTATTCCCACACTTTCCGGTACCGGAGCGGAAGTGTCACGCACGACCGTGCTGACTGGTCCTGAAAAAAAGCTGGGTATCAATTCGGACTATACTCTTTTCGATCAGATGATCCTCGACCCCGAGTTACTTGTTGGGGTACCGAAAGATCAATGGTTCTACACCGGTATGGATTGTTATATCCACGATGTCGAATCACTGCATGGAACATACCTCAATGAATTCAGTAGAGCCTATGGCGAGAAGTCCATTGATCTTTGTCGTCAAGTCTTTCTTGAAGATCATGAGGAACACGATGATAAACTGATGATGGCCTCGCTTTTCGGAGGGATGTCCATTGCCTACTCTCAGGTAGGCGCATGTCATGCTCTATCCTACGGTCTTTCCTTTGTGCTCGGTACGCATCATGGTATTGGTTGCTGTATAACTTTTGATTATCTTGACGAAGTATATCCAACCGGAGTTGAGGAGTTTCGTAAAATGATGGAAAAGCATGGTATCGAGCTTCCCCGCAACCTCACTGGAAATCTTAGTGAGCAGCAGTTTGATACCATGGTGAAGGTGGCACTCGGATTGGCACCATTGTGGGAAAATTGTTTTGGCAAGGATTGGCAAAAGATAATGACCTATGACCGAGCCATGGAGCTGTATAAACGAATGTAGTATGCATTTAAATGGAGTTGGTGAAAAACTTATCCGGGGATGCAGCCTCGGGTAAGTTTTTTTTTGTCGGTTTCGTAAAAAGCCACGAAAGCCGACGGGGAGACCACGTACTTTTGAATTAGCCTGTTGCACCTGCACATTCACAGGTTTTTAACGAGTTCATCTTTTTTTGAGAAATGAAAGTAGATATAGATATTCTCTCGTTCAGGAGCAGCCTGCTGCGCTGGTTTCGTCGAAGTGCCCGGCCGCTGCCCTGGCGTAACACCTATGATCCATATCATGTCTGGCTCTCTGAAGTGATGCTCCAGCAGACCCAGATGGAGCGGGGTGTCACCTATTTTAACCGTTGGCTGTTGCGATTTCCTGACATTGAATCAGTGGCAGAGGCCACTTCTTCAGAAATCCTCAAGTATTGGGAGGGACTTGGCTATTATGCCAGGGGAAGAAATCTGCATAAGGCTGCCCAGCTTCTGATGGTGAAATATAATGGCGAGTTGCCCAGAAACTATGATGAATTGCTTCAACTTCCGGGAATCGGTCCCTACACGGCAGCGGCCGTTGCATCCATTGCCTTCAATCAAGATATTCCGGTTGTGGATGCCAACGTCGAACGGGTCTTTGCCCGGCTATTTGATATTGACAGACCTTTGAAAGGCAAGGGAGTTCATGCCGGGATTGTCAATATGGCGGAAAAGTTGCTGCCGTCGGGTGAGGCACGCAAGTTCAATCAAGCGCTAATGGATCTGGGGGGTTTGATCTGCACCCCTAGAAATCCGGATTGTGCAGTTTGTCCCGTAGCATCTCATTGTGAAGCCTATCAGGGAAATTTCGTAGAAGACCGACCAATAAAAAAAGCGAAACAACCGTTGATAGAAATAGAGATGGCTACGGGATTACTTCTGCACCAAGGCCATATTTTCATTCAGCAAAGGCATGATAACGACATTTGGGGAGGCCTGTGGGAGTTTCCCGGTGGCAGGTTGAAAAGCGAAGAGAGTCCCGAGAAGGCAGTTAAGCGTGAATACAGGGAAGAAACCGGTTTTACGGTAGAGATTTGCAGCAAAGTGACCACCGTGGTTCACTTCTATACAAAATATAGGGTTATTCTTCACTGCTTCAGATGCCGTCTCAACCAAGAATCAAATTTACCAGATCTCAAGGCCGCCCAGGCTTATCATTGGGTGAAGGAAGACCAGTTGGACCATTACGGATTTCCTGCCGGGCATCGGAAGTATATCGATTATGTGAGGCAGACATGTCCCCATATCCTTACCAGTGAATGTTAAATGGTTGCCAATTTAACGGAAATACTAAACATTGTGGTGCCGGTTTTCCTGGTGATTGGCCTTGGATATGGTATTAAGTGGACCTTTCTCATTAATGATGAGTTTCTTTTTGCCCTGAACAGGTTGGCCTATTATCTTGCTCTGCCGTCGCTGCTTTTTTACAAGATTGCCACAGCTGATTTTACCGCCAGTTTCAATATATCACTGGTGATCGGACTAGGAGCTACGGTCTTTCTTACCTTTGTACTCTCCTACGCATTTTCCGCGGCCAAGGCCTGTTCGGCAACGGTGCGTGGCACTTTCAGTCAGTGCGCCTTTCGCGGCAATCTGGCCTATGTGGGTCTTGCCATTGTATTTAACGCCTATGGCGAACCAGGTTTGGCAATAGCAGGAGTTGTCCTTGGATTTATTGTTCCTACCCTCAATTTTTTCTCTATTGTTGCTTTGCTACTGCCGCATCGGGAGAGTCGCTTGCACCTGATGGTGTTTGTCAGGCAAATTGTTTTCAACCCGTTGATAGTTGCCTCTTTCTTGGGAATTGGTTGGAGCTTTCTCGGCCTCCCTGTGCCACTTATTATGGACCGTGCCCTGCATATCGTCACCGGTATGGCACTTCCTCTGGCGCTTTTATCCATAGGGGCATCTTTTTCACTTCGGAAATTGCGGGGTGATTTGACCATCGCCTTTCTTGCATCAGGATTTAAGCTTCTGATTATGCCGATAATCGGAGCATTAATTCTCTATCTGCTGGGAGTACGGGGGGAAGATCTGGTAATTGGTATCCTCCTTGCGGGTACACCGACTGCAACCGCTGCATATATCCTCTCTCAGCAAATGCGGGGTGATGCTGAATTGGCTGGCACCATCATCATGCTCACGACGCTACTTTCCATTCTCAGCTATAGTTTACTACTACTGGCAATAAAGACTTTAGGCATATGAAAAGCTAAGAGATTTTAGTTTTAGCTGATCATAACTGGCGTCTGCTTTAGGGAGTGATGCCCTTTCCGACAAATACGGTGGTCAAGGTCTGTAATAAACGATAGATGAGTTTGAGTCCCAATCCTTGATCGGCCCTGCAGAGATGACTGAGAAAGTCGGCGGAAAGTAGAAGTACCTAGCAAGCCTACATGGTGAGTATATTTGCGGTTCGGTAACTGTTAATGAAACTGTGAATTTCTCCAAACGGTTGACCAGGGAGGATTCCTTACCGATTCTAGAAGTACCACCTATGGTTATTTCAACGCCGAGGCTGCAGAAGGATTTAATGAAGGGCGGACGAGGAGTCATTGCTGGCACAATTGAGCACTTCGCCTAATTTTTCAGAAAGTTGAGTAGTGGAAAACGGTTTTTCAATAAAACTGATGTTGTCGACCAGTATGCCATGATCAGCCATTACATCGTCAGTGTAACCCGAGGTAAACAGTACCCCTATTTGAGGACGAATGGTTTGAATTCTTTTGGCAAGTTCCCGACCACTCAGCTCAGGCATAATGACGTCCGTCAGTAACAGGTCGATCGACCCCTCATGCTTTTGGGCCAGAGAAATAGCGGAAAATGGAGATGTTTCAGCGATAACCTGATAACCGAGCTTTTTAAGCATCTTTTCAGTCAGATTCAGCACGGCCTGCTCGTCTTCAACCACCAGGATAGTTTCACCATTGCCAGCTGTGGCAGTTCTTTTTGCTGGGTGCTTCTGTAGCTCGTCTAGTTGTTCAGTTATGCGCGGCAAATAGATGGTGAAGGTCGTCCCCTCACCAGGCTCACTTTCAACGCTGACATAACCCTCATTTTGTTTGACTATACCATAAACCGTAGCAAGTCCGAGGCCGGTGCCGCGACCTATGGCTTTAGTGCTGAAAAATGGCTCAAATATCTTGTCCAACACCTGTTCATCGATACCAGTGCCATTATCACTGACAGTTAGCTGAACATATTGTCCAGGTTTAAATCCAGGATGACGTGAGCAGAAGGCGACATCAAGCTCTGCATTGGTTGTGGCAATTTGGAGTTGTCCGGCTCCATCAATGGCGTCTCTGGCGTTTACGCAGAGATTAGCCAGGATTTGGTCAATTTGACTAGGATCGATTTTTGTCAGCCAGATGTTTGCGCCAGGTTTCCAGGATACTTCAATGTTTTCGCCAATCATACGTTGGAGCATTTTGAGCATGCCCGTTACCGTTTGGTTAATATCTAGAAGCCTGGGGATGATATTTTGCCGGCGGGCAAAGGCCAAAAGCTGTCTTGTCAGCTCCATGGAACGTTTAGCAGCTTCATTAATTTCCTGGAGGTAGGTGTGGAGCAAGTCATTGGAAGAAACTTTTTCCAGGGCCATTTCCGTATATCCCATGATGACATTTATCATATTGTTATAGTCATGGGCAACACCACCTGCTAACCTTCCGACAGCCTCCATTTTTTGGGCATGACGAAGCTGGCTTTCCACCTCCTGACGACGTTCTTCCGCTTTGCTGAGACGGGTAGTCATCACATTAAATTCATCGATCAATACGTGGAGTGCGTTGGAGGAAACTTCCTCAATGCGATGTGAAAAGTTACCTTCGGCAATCTCCTTGAATGCTCTGCTTAGACGTTGGGCAGCTGCTTCCTCCATGGCGCTTTTTGGCATCCCACAGAAGAGAACCCAATCCACCTCCGGCGCACTTTTAAATCGATATATCCACTCTGTTCCAGCTTGGTCGGCGATGATAAGCTCACCTTCTTCTGCTTTGGCAATTTTATGGAAATCAAGGTTGTGCCACTCGCCCCCCATTTCAGCTATCGAACGAAGGAATACAGATCCTTTGGTCTGATCAATTTTCGCCTGGAGATGCTCGTGCAGAACGAGCATTCCCCTACAGTCGGTAATAAATTGATTGTTTTGAGGAAATAGGTTGGACGTGGTGAAGTCTCTGTACAAATAGCGAAGGGGAATGTCTATGCTCCATAGGCCAATGAACTCATCGTTCAGCCAGACGGGAATTGAAACAGAAACAATCAGCCCTTCACCAGCATAATCGATAGTGGGTGGGGTCCATTGTATTTTTCTATCTGGGTTGTTCTCAGGAGATACAGAAACATAGGTATGGTATGTTGACCAGTCAAAATCACTGGTAATTGCACTTCGTTGATCAATAAAAGGATATTGCAGGGAGGTATTGCTTGCGTCCTGGTAATAGATCCAACCGACATCACCAAGCCGATCGTGAATATGCTTTAGATGAGCGCCAATATTGCGGTGGATGTATATGCGTTTTCTGGCAAGAGTTTCTTTGCGCAGCTGTTGTCCCCAGGAAAAGCTGATGGCGTCTGCTGGAGCTTCACCTTTTCGGAACTGTTCCAGTAAAATTTGACTTTGAAAGAAACCTTCATTATCAACGCTAAAATCCTCTGAAGCAAGCCAAGAATCAATTGCCTCATCTGAACTGTTGTCGTTGTCAATGAGCATCAGGGTGGTGCGCTGCAGTTCTTCAAGGGCGTTATACAATCTATCGATTTGCTGGGCAAGAATGGCCTGATATCTGCCAAGATGCCATTTTAAACCCTCAATCTCATTCATAGAGCCCTCACTCTAGCGGTATGATAAGATGAATTACGGTGTCGCCTGTCTCAAAGAAGAGGAAGATGTAGTTGCATACCCAGCTTGAATCTTTTTTTTCACAACACTAATGGCTGAATCGCTTGCACAGGATAATGATACCTTATTTAAAAATTATTACCAAATAGGAATTATGATGAAAAAACCGCTGTGATACTGAAAAAGGCATCAACAGAAAAATGTTTGAGGCGTTAAAGTGGAGGTTTTACTGAATACCGGAGAGCAAAACGAAAAAAAATAAAAGGAATATTTCAAGTCCTGTTGATATAAAGATGTCAATCGGGCCAACGTATATAAAAGGTTGGACAGAACTACAAGTATTTCGGAAGGTAGATATGCCGGAACAGCTACCCAACCGCTAATCTCATGCTGATACATTCAACATTCGAAATAACTGTACTGCAGGTATGGTTTTTCTTCACGGTGCCTCAGCCTTAATGATGCTGAGACCAAGTACGGCATCAGTCAACGAAACTAAGCAGCAACCACATGTAAACGGCAAGCAATACCGCAACCCACATTACCATGTTGCCAGTCGGACGTATTGAAAATGCCCTTCCGATTGGATAATGCAGCTGAGCAAGGTAATCAAAAAAGACATTAAGACGGGTAATGAATGCGCTGCGAAATGACTTATCCTGCTGCCAGACCCAAGTGAAGATGTTTTGCAGCAAACGTGGCATTAGACGTCTGTAAATCCATTCAGCATCAATGTTTATAGCACGTATTTCAGGTGGATAAACTCCCTGCAGGTTGAGCCAGACAAAAGCCAGCATGGCGAAAAAGAGTAATTGGGTCTGGGCAAGAACATGGGTGACGTCATAAGGATTATAAATGGACGCATATGGTAATAGCTGATAAAGCACTTTGGGATAAATACCGATGGCCAGGCAGAGGAAAGCGGCGATGGTCATGGCCAGAAGCATATTTTTAGGCGGCTCTGATGTTCGTATTCCCGAATCATGGGCAAAAAAGGCAAAATAAGGAATCTGTATACCCGCATGTTTTAAAACTCCTGCAGATGCCAGAAGAAGAGCAAACCATATCCATGTATGTCCCTCTTTAATAGCTGCAGAAAGAATCATGGATTTGGCTATAAATCCGCTAAACAGGGGAAAGGCGGAAATGGAGGCTGCACCTATGATACACAATATGGCCGTCTTTGGCATGGTCTTGTATAAGCCACCTATATCAGTAGCTTTAATCTTGCCGGTCATGTATAAAACCGCACCCATGGACATGAAGAGCAAGCTTTTATAAATAATGTGTACGAAGGCGTGGGCAACGGCCCCGTCTAGTGCAAGAGTGGTACCAATACCTATTCCACAGACCATGAACCCTAATTGGTTGATAAGACTGTATGATAGAACTTTGCGTAAGTCATTTTGAATGACTGCGTAGAAAATCGGAAAACAAGCCATCGTAACACCAACGTAAATAAGAAGCTCTGTACCAGGAAAGCCTCGAGCAAGCGTATAGATAGCGGTCTTGGTGGTAAAAGCACTAAGAAATACAGTGCCTGTTGGGGTGGCTTCAGGGTAGGTCTCAGTTAACCACGTATGTAAAAATGGAAAAGCTGCCTTTATGCCGAAGGCTAAGAGAATCAACCAACCAGCTAAATCATCGATTCCGATAATGGAAAAGGCGATTGAACCCGTTTTCTGTACATGAATGATAACTCCGGCCAACAGAATGACCCCGGAAAGTACTTGAATGATCAGGTAACGCAATCCTGCCAAATACGCTCGTTCGGTTCTTTGGGCCCAAACAAGAAAAGCTGAAGTTACTGCCAAAAGCTCCCAAAAGACAAATAAAGTTATGAGATCTCCTGCGAAAATGGCACCGACAGCGCTGCCGGCATAAAGCAATCCTGAAACATGCTGAACCGTGTCTCGAACATGGAGGGAAAAGAGGATAGAAATGAAAGCAGCAATATGAAAAACGTAGCCAAAAACAACGCTCAACGCATCAACTCGATAAGGTATAAGCTCATAGCCAAGAAAAGGTAGAGTAACATTTACATCTCCAGGGAGCAAATAGAGGTGTATACCACTCAGGGCTACAATTGCGAGCATAAGAAACGAGCGCAGGTGCCCCCGGGCAAGAAGTGCGATTAATGCCCCGAGAAAAAAGGGAATAAATGAAGGCAATTCAGCTAACCACATTGCTGTCTCCCTGCTTGTCTATTATTATTTACGTTCGTAATAGTCTTCATCACGTTGAACAAGGACGCGCAGTACTTTCGATCCTAAAACAATTGCAGTACAGCCCACAAAACCGTAGATGGGGTAGAATCCGAGTAACTCCTCCCAGTGGTGGACAATGTGACGATGTACAATAAAATCAAGTAATAACAGTAGGCCGCAGGCAATATACAAGGTATATAAAACTGCACTGATATTGCGCGGTTTGTCAAAAAAATATTTTTTTTCTTCTTGCATGGGGTTCACTCCAATTTTCAGGGAATCGCTGAAGCCAGATTATAGAGCGGCTGGGTGAAAAAGAACAACACGATACAGCCCCCTGCGGTGAATAGAAGCGCTAAGAGTGACGGCAGAGGTGCTTCCTTTATTTTTATCGCTGTTTGATTTTCGTTTGTTGAGAAAAAACCTTTCAGCGGAATTGGCAGGAGATAGGCGATATTTAAGAGAGAACTCAGCATCAGAACTGCCATTATGGTCAATTGACCTGAGTCAAACGCGCCAATCATCAGATACAACTTTCCCCAGGTACCTCCAGTAGGTGGCAGACCGATAATTGAGAGGGCACCGATAAAGAATGCTGTCATCGTCAATGGCATTTGCCTGCCGATACCGCGCATATCACTAATCTCCGTTTTGTGAGCTGCCACCATTATAGCGCCGGCACAAAAGAAGAGGGTGATTTTTCCAAAAGCATGCATGGCGATATGCATGGCTCCGCCAACCACACCGGCACTGGTGGCCAGCAATGCACCAATTGTTATATAGCCAAGTTGACTAACCGTTGAATAGGCCAGACGAGCCTTGAGATTATCCTGACGCATGGCGACAATTGAAGCAAGAAGAACGGTGGCACCGGCAAGATAGAGCATAACTTCGGCGCTGGGAAGCTTGCTCAGCAGGTCGAGTCCGAAAATGTAGACACAGACCTTGAGAACACTGAACACTCCGGCCTTGACCACTGCAACGGCATGAAGAAGAGCGCTGACCGGTGTCGGAGCTACCATGGCAGCGGGTAACCAACGGTGAAAGGGCATTATGGCAGCTTTGCCGATGCCGAAAATATAAAGCACCAGAAGAGTGCCGGTGATCAGCGTTGAAGTCTGGGGTGGAAAAATACCGCCTCTTTTAAATTCGACAGTTCCGGCTGTATGCCAGGTGGCAATGATGGCAAGCAGTAGGAACAAGATGGAGGTGGTTAGTAGAACTCCAAGGTATACCCGGCCGCCTTCCTTGGCTTTGAGGGTTCCGCTATGGGTCACCAAAGGATAGGTTGAAAGTGTTAATACCTCATAGAATATAAAGAGCGTAAAAAGATTATCGGCATAGGAAATGCCCATGACCGAAGAAATGGCGACGGCAAAGCAAGCATAAAATCTGGTCTGGTTTTTTTCATGATGTCCGCGCATATAGCCTATTGAGTATACAGTCGTCACTAGCCAGAGATAACTCGATACCAGAGAAAAGAGCATACCTAGCGGTTCAATTTCAAAGGTGAGCCGCAGACCCGGAAAAAGAGCAGGACCGAAGTAGGTGACGGATGTCCCACTCTGAACGATCAGGTAAAGACTGCTTACCAGATAGATCAAAATAATACTGGCGGTGATTGTTACTCCTTCCCGCAAATTTGGGAGTCGGTAGGTGACAATGATGAGCGGTACGGCGAAAAGAGGTACCAGCATGGTGAGCAGAAGAAGTGTTTCTGGTGCCGAAGACATCATAAATTCACTCCAAAAAGACTTTGTGCTGCAAGTTTGCTCACGCCCACGGTCAATCGGGTGTCAACTCCAAAATAGATATTTGCCAGGACGAGCATCCATATCGGAATCAGTTGGCTAAGCGGTGCTTCCTTTACTTCTTCGGTAATGATCCGGGGTGGCGTGAAATATACCCACTCAACTACTCTCCAGACATAGATCACTGCAATGAGAGAACTAAGGAGAACCAATACAGCAACCGGCCACCAGCCTTTGTCAAGAAGAGCTACAACGAGGTACCATTTAGACACAAAGCCAACGGTGAGGGGAACCCCGATAAGACTCAAACCACCAGCAACAATTGCCGCCATGGTCAATGGCATCTTTTTGCCCAGCCCGGCATAATGATTGAGCTGGGCACTACCGATGCGATAGAAGACAGCACCAATGGCCAGGAACAGCGCTGCTTTCATCAGCGCGTGATTGAAAAGATGGAGAAGTGTAGCAGTTATGCCAAGTTGGGTTTCGATGGCTAGACCAAGAATAATATAGCCGATCTGGGCGACACTGGAGTAGGCAAAAAGCCTTTTGATGTTTAACTGGAAAGTGGCGGAGATAGAAGCGACAAAAATACCGACGAGTCCGAGGATGAGAAAAATATCACCAAGCGGTAGTGACATATCGACAAACTCAATACCAAAAACGCTGAAAATATAACGAATAAGCACATATACTGCTACCTTGGTTGAGGTTGCAGCCAAAAATGCTGTAGTTATTGATGGTGCGTACGCGTATGCGTTGGGAAGCCAGAGGTGGAGTGGAAACAGGGCAAGCTTGAGGCAAACGCCGACAATAAAGAAGCCGAAGGCGCTGAGCACTGTTTTTGATTTATAAACAGCAGGCAGTCGTTCGGCCAGGTCATACATATTAAGGGTACCCGTCATCATATACATCAGGCCAACCCCAATGAGAATGAAGGTTGCCCCTATGGTTCCCATGATAAGGTATTGGTAAGATGCGGCCAAGGCTCTACGGTCTGTTCCTATGGCGATGATGGTGTAGGAGGATAGTGAAGAAATTTCCAGGAACACAAAAACGTTAAAGGCATCGGCTGTGGCAAGAATGCCAAGGAGGCCGGTCAGGCAGAGTAGGTAAGCGGTATAAAAGTAGGTATGGCGATTTTGCGGCAGTTCTCTGGAGATGCTTGAAAGAGAAGCAAGAAGGACAACGGTGCTGACCCCGGAGACCAAGAGAAGGAGAAAGCTATTAAGTGTATCGATACGATATTCAATACCCCATGGTGCCGGCCAGCCTCCGAGTTTGTAAGATATAGTCCCATGGGTAATGACTTCCTGGAGCAGACCATAGCTTATCAAAAAGGCGGCAGCGCTGACGAAAATCGCAAAAACGCCAACCAGTCGCGGAATCCTGAGAAATAAGCATAATGGTGCCGCAAACAGGGGAATGATGACCTGTAATATGGGAAAGTGTGCTGTCACTAGTTTGTTTCCTGATCGAAAAGGGTGGGGGGCTTTTGCCGGCCGTATGCTTCGAGCTGACATTCAAGTCGATCATGGGTATCCTGCACCTGAATGTCGTTTTCTTCGATAGAACCATAGGCCTCGTAAATCCGCACAACCAGGGCGAGACCCAATGCTGTTGTGGCGATACCTACAACAATCGCTGTGAGAATGAGAACATGCGGTAGCGGATTAGAGTAGATTTGATAGTTTTCATCGAGGATGGGTGCCGTTGCACCGGCCACCTTGCCCATGCTGATGTAGAGGAAGAAGACCGAGGTTTGGAATATTGTCAGCCCGACCAGTTTCTTGATCAGATTTTCATGGGCAATGACAATGTAAAAGCCGATGAGCATGAGGACGACGACAATCCAGTAATTATAAAGGCCGATGATATTCATTGGTTGTATTTATGTTTAACAGTTCTCCAGGTGAACTTGAAAAAAAGCGTAATCATGACTGCGGCAACGGTGATGCCGACGCCAAGCTCAATGAGCAAAATACCTAAATGTTGGCCATGAACCGGGTCATGGCTGAGCACATCATAGTCAAGGTAGTTGCCTCCAAGTATCATACAGACGATGCCAACACCACTGTAGAGAAGAACTCCGAAGGCGGTGAGCATTTCGACAAAAACCGGCTTGATCACTGATTGAGTAAGGCTCAGACCGAAAAGCATGGTATAGAGAATGATACCGGCGGCGAAAATAACGCCGGCCTGAAAGCCACCACCGGGTCCATAATCCCCGTGAAACTGAACATAGAGAGCAAATATGAGAATAAGCGGCAGCATCATTTTGGCAACGATGCGCAGTATTATCTGGTGCTGCATGTCGGCCGGAACCTTTGTCAGCGCCCTAGCTTTGGTGCGTTGCGATACCATTAAAAGGGACATTACGCCAATTCCTGCAGCGAAGACAACAACAACTTCCCCTAAGGTATCATAGCCCCGGTAGCTGGCCAGCACTGAGGTGACCACGTTGGGAAGTCCAACTTCATTTATAGAGTCATTTAAATATCTTGGCGCAACATGTTGATGAACAGGTGCATCGGCATCGCCAAAATGGGGCATATCCAGCGTTCCATAGATTAACAGGGCACCGGTGACGATGACCACCCCCAAAGCGAGGGCCGGTTTGTAGCGTGACTTTTTTTCATACCGGGGTACAAGCTTCAGTGTCGCTAAAAATAGTAAAGTAGAGATGCCGGCACCAACAGAAGCTTCGGTAAATGCCACATCAACGGCATCTAGATCGAGGAAAAGGCTGGCTGAAAGCAGGCTGTAGATACCTGAAAGCATGACCACGGCAAAAAGATCACCCATGCGGGTGATAGCAATTGCAGTCAATGCTAGAAAACTGAGCAGCACTATGTCTATTAATGTTTCGATGTCGTTTCCTCCGCACTGTTTTCCTGGTCACTATACGTTAGCGGTTTCAGGCCGCTTTTTAAGGCTGCCTTGGCCATGGCGTGACATGCTGTGGTGCTGGCAAGCAAGGAGAACACCAAGATGAGCAGGAGTTTGGCCAGGACGAGTCCCCACCCGGCCTGCAGCATCAAGCCAATAAGAATAAGCCCGGCACCTAGAGTATCGGTGACGCTTGCCGCATGGGTACGTGAAAAAAAATCAGGAAAACGAAACAAGCCAACAGCACCTGTAAAGGTGAAGAAACTGCCGCTGATCAATAAGATCCAACTGAGTATATCGAGGAGGATGTCCATTATGGTTCTTCTTCTATGGTAGTTTTCGAAGAAAACTCAAAAAAGCGTAATATTCCGATAACACTGATGAAGTTTATCAGTGCATACACAATGGCGATATCTAAAAAGGCGGGTCTGCCAGCAAGAAAATCAATAATTGCAATAAGCAGAACAGTTTTGGTGCCGAAGGTGTTTACGGCCAGAATCCGGTCATAAAGGGTTGGGCCCTTGAAAGCCCGGGCAAGGGCAATTGCCATGACCACCAGGAGAATAATCGCCGGTATAACAAACATTAGCCTTCCACCTTACATACTCTGCGGTCCATCTCACCGGTAAGCAGATCGGCTGCAGTTTCACGCGTAAGAGCATGTACTGTTATTTCATTATCGCTTAGATCTATACTCACCGTGCCTGGGGTGAGGGTTATTGAGTTTGCATAAATGACAATGCCAAGGTCGGTTTTCTGGTTGGCTTTGACTTTAATGACAGATGGACTGATTGAATCGGCACCTTTCCATACGCAGCGGGCCACAGCTATGTTTGCTACGGTAACTTCTTTAATCAGCCAGAGCCAATAGAGGGGAATGGTGAAGGTTAGATTGAGTGGTTGTGATTCGCCATCGACTACGTCCATTTGATGGCAAAGTGATGAGACAAAAAGAACCGATACTACCATAAAAAGAAGAATCAGCGGTGTGTAGTGTCCGGAGTTGATCAGCCAGAATGCAGAGAGCATTACCGATAGTGCAAGAACGTGCTTCATTCAATCCTTTGTGGTCAAATTCGAGGTATTTTAAAATGGGAATGGTCTAATTCTTTGTCCACTTCCACCTACTTACGCTACACAAGTGGTGAGATAAATAACATTTCTGATATACTTATGTCAAGTATAACTGAAACTGCAATGAGATTTCTTATTGATGGATTTGAGCAATTTGCTCCCATTGAAAGAGTGTCATGGAGTAGTTCAATTTATCTCGTTGGTGCTATTAGATGTTCAGCTACGAAAATCAAGGCTTACCGGGCAATGATCGGATCCCATGATTTCTGACAAGATATCAGCATCTAGAACACGTTCTTGACTCGCTTGATCAACACAGAAGTAATCAATACGCCAGCCAACGTTTTTGGCTCTGGCATTGAAACGGTAACTCCACCAAGTGTAGTTTCCACCTTCCGTATTAAACATTCTGAAGGTGTCGAGGAATCCAGAGTCAATAAAATGGTCCATCCAAGCCCGCTCTTCAGGGGTAAAACCGGCGTTCTTAACATTGGTCTTGGGATTTTTCAGATCTATTTCCTTGTGAGCTACATTGTAATCGCCACATATGATCAACGTCTTGTTTGTATTGAGCTGACGGAGGTAAGCGTGGAGCGCTTCATTGAATTCAAGTTTATAAGTTAGCCTTTTCAGCTCTGCACCGCTGTTAGGAAAATAAATGTTGATAAAATAGTAGGTGGGAAATTCAAGGGTAAGTACTCTTCCCTCATTATCAAATTCCTCATGACCAAAACCCTTGGTGACTTGGAGGGGTTCTTTTTTGGTATATACCGCAACACCTGAATACCCTTTTTTTTGAGCCCAATTAAAATAGGAGGTATAACCATCAATATTTTTTAGAGCATCTGACAACTGGTCGGGTTGTGCTTTCGTTTCTTGAATTGCTAAAATATCCGCATTGAGATCACCGACGATATCGACAAAACCTTTTTTTTCCAACGCTCTAAGACCGTTGACGTTCCACGAAATAAAACGTTGTCTGTCTTGGTTTGTAACTTTTTGCATGGGTAATTTCCTGGGTGTTACTCCATATTGAGGACATTGTGGTTCCAATGCACAGATATCACATCGCGGACCCACAGGTCGGCAGATGGATTGGCCAAAGGCGACGAGCAGGGAATTGACGGAGAGCCAATGGTTTTTGGGAAGCTTCGCCCGGAGTGCATGCTCAGTCTGTTCGGGTGTCGTAGTATCCACGTACTGCCAGATGTTCATAATTCTATGGACGTGGGTATCTACACAAATTGCCTGTTTTTGAAAGGCGGTACAAAGAACAAGATTAGCAGTTTTTCGACCGACTCCCGGCAAAGAGAGCAAGTCATTCATGGAATCTGGGACTCTATTTTCAAAACGCTTAAGTGCCTCTGGTAAGGCATGGAGGAAACCAGCCTTGTTTTTATAAAAACCCACTGGATAAATGAGTTTTTCCAGGGTGTTAAGAGAAAGCTTGGCTAATGCATCGACGGTTGGGGCCTTTTTAAAAAGTCTGGCAGCAGCTACTGCAGTTGTTTCATCCTTCGTGCGCGCCGAAAGAATGGTTGCTACCAGGACTTTGAAGGGATCTCTGCTCTGCACAGCAATAAGGTCAACAACCGGTACCTTTTCATCTGCCGTTATGGAGGCGACAATTTTTAAAAAATAATCTATATCTATTGCCATGATTTAGAATTACCGAGACCCATTAATGATTTTGATTCAAATGCTGAGAACGTTTTTGTCAAAATCGAGTGTGCGAAAATAATCCTCAGCCGTTTCAGCCCGCCGAATCAGTTCAACTTTGCCATTCTCCCTGAAGAGCAGCTCTTTTGGGCGCAACTTTCCATTGTAATTGAAGCCCATAGAATGACCGTGTGCTCCAGTGTCCTGGATAATCAACAGATCACCATCCTCAATCACCGGTAATTCTCTTTGAACGGCAAATTTATCATTATTTTCACAAAGAGAGCCAACAACATCGACTACCTCTATTTTGTTGGAGTTTCTCTCACCATGTACTTCGATATGGTGATAAGCATCATACATACCTGGACGCATAAGAGAGGTCATGCAAGCATCAACTCCTATATAAGTTCTATAGATGGCTTTGCGGTTAATGGCACGCACCACCAGAACTCCGTGAGGACCGGTCATGTATCTGCCGCTTTCCATATAAAGAGCAGGCATATATCCATTCTTTTCTTTGAACCGTTGAAAGAGCAGGGTAATTCCTTTTGCCATGGCTTCTAGGTTAAAAGGCGAATCCTCTGGACGGTATGGTATGCCAAGTCCACCGCCAATATTGACGAATTCAAAACGAATGTCCAGCTCAGCCTCAAGTTTTTCGACGATGTCGAGCAGCATATCCGCTGTTTGAACCATATACTCGTGATTTAACTCGTTGGAGGCAAGCATCGTGTGAATACCGAAACGACTAACTCCTCTATTCTTAGCAAGACGATAGGCATCAAATATCTGTTCATGACTTACACCATATTTCGCCTCAAGAGGATTTCCGATGATGCTGTTCCCTGATCTGCGATCACCAGGGTTATAGCGGAAGGAGATTCGCTCAGGGAGGTGAGGGACTTTTTCCAGTAAAGAAATGTCATCAAGGTTAAGGATGCTGCCACCCTCGGCCTCAGCGGCTTGAAACTCCTCTGCACTGGTATTGTTGGAGGTGAACATGATATCTTCACCGCGAGCACCAATCTCTCTGCTGAGCACAAGCTCTGTAATAGAGCTGCAGTCAAAACCAAAACCTTGGTCCCACATGATTTTAAGAATTTCCGGGTTAGGAAGGGCTTTTACGGCAAAAAACTCTTTGAATTCATCAATTTCTGAGAAGGCGTTTTTGAGCTCAAGGCAAGTATTTTTAATGCCTGCTTCGTCATAAATGTGAAACGGAGTTCCAAAATGTGAGGCTATTCTGGAAAGCCGGGGATAAAGAGAACTTCTATATGATTCTGATATTGGCATAGCTAAACCTTCGTCTATATTATAATATTCTTATTTTTGCAGTTTCTTTATAGGTTTCCAGGACAGGATATGTCATGGTGGACAATACACCAGAGAGATTCAATATTTTCTGGCGTAAAACAGTATTCAGTTCCGTAAGGTCTGCAACTCTCATTTTGACAAGATAACAATCTTTACCGGCAAGATAATGAACCTCCTGGATTTCATCAATCTTGGCAAGATTATTACCTATAGCACCTTCGTGATCTTCTCTGCTGTCACAGTCAACGACAATAAAGGCAATCTGGTTTCGTGAGAATCTTTCTGGATTGAGTCGTACCTCATACCCATCTATTATTCCCTGATTTTCCATTTTACGGATTCGCTCCAGAACGGCAGACGGAGCCAAACCGACTTCTCTTGATACTTCGGTATTGGGAATTCTCGCTTTTTCCTGGAGAATTTTCAAAATCTCAAGACTTTTTTCATCAAGCATAAATTTATCCTCCTGGGAGCAGGATATTTACAAAAAACAGAAATGTCCAGAATAAAATTCATATAAAATTTATTTGTACAGAAGTATGTTCAGAAATTGAATTGACAACGTGAATTTATTACTTGAGTTAAAATGTTGTCTTGTCAGTTTGAAGGCGAGGCAAAGAAGAGGTAAACAAATTCTTCCTTGATTAAAGACAGTTGGAAGTGATATAGGGAAAAACTAGAGCTAGCAAATTTGGTTACGTAATATAAAATTTTAGCATCTAGCTGAAAATCAGATCGACTTTGTCGTTTGTTTTAAATTGGTCTATTTTTAAAATATAATGTTAAAACAATTTGTTAGATTGCTTTTTTGGGGGAATATACCGCTTCCGGAAAAAATTTTAGGTGAATGAATAGAGAAGTGGTATGCTAAAATACAGAAGTTTGGTGAAAGGTTGATTTTGGCAGATGCATTTGGAAAGACACAAAAAAAATTAAATCACGCTTGAGTTTTCAGGAACTATTTGTTAATCAATTTGTAGGGGAGTCTATTGTATCGCTGTAAAATAGATTGTTTACACTTGTAAATGTCGATATTTAATTATCACGCAGCGAAAATATTGAAGAAGATGAAGTCAGCCACACAATAATTCTCCCGTTGTGTCTTTCATGACCCAGTAAAAATAGAGTAACGTTTCACCTTATTGAAATGATGCGTTATTAGAGCATGAACGGACCTGAAAGCGTATTTCAACATAACAGGAGTAGCTGATGGATTTGTCTTCCGGTGGTGTAGCAGGTCTAGTTTTTAAACAGGCGATTCGAGGAGACCTGGGTAAGCTGTCCCTGGATGGACAGATGTTAAGTGTATTGATGAGTTTCGATGGTAAGAAAACGCTGGGACAAGTTGCCCAACAATCGGGAATAAATCTTGGGGCGATTAGACCAATTGTTGCCCGGTTGATCAAATATAAACTCATAGAGCCTGTTGAAACTCAAGAAAATGTTGTAGATCAGGATTTTATGACCTTTCTGATATCTCAACTATCCGTTGCTATTGGACCTCTGGGCGGAATAGTCGTGGAGGATGGTCTGGAAGATCTCGGCTATACAAAAACAAACTTTCCCACCCATCGCACCGCTGAATTGGTAAATCTCCTATCCCAGGAAATCCAAAGAGAAGACAAACGAATACAGTTCAAACAAGTAATGCTCAAAAAAATTAAGGACAAGGGATATTAACGGATACCCTGCTTAAGAACGACAAAACATCGGTAATCAGGTGTTATTTCATTGTCATGGGGTGCTCCATGGTGCGTTCTTGAGAGATATTTTTTTGAGTAATTTTCATAATTACCAACAAGGAGAAGGGTAATGGTTGTCATTTGCGAGGAATGCGGTCTTAAGTATCAAATAGATCCTTCAAAAATCAAAGGCGACAAAGCTCGATTTAAATGCAAGGGCTGCTCGACCAGTATTGTCGTCGATAAGAATGACTATCAGCTTGATGATGACGTGACTTCACTGGAGGAGGCTCTGCTTTCTCAGCAAGCCGAAAGATCTGATGATCAGGAAGCTATGCCCGATGACCTGGACGCTTTGGTCAATACCGGAACAGGCGCCACTGGATCGACTGAAAATATAGAGGAAATTCCATCATCCGCAACAACCGAATCAGTACCTGTAGAGGCAGCGAAAAAGAGATCGGGCTTGGGACTGACGGCGAAAGTTATTTTTCTTATGTTGCTTGTCAGCCTGTTACCCGGTGTCATCTATTTTGCTTTGTCTTTTAATCAAATAAGCCAGCAGATTGTTTCAGAAACAAACAAGACTGGCAAAACGGTAACCAGACTGTTGGCCTCCGAGGTAGACGAGTGGATTGATAAGAACGTACGAGTTTTAAATGCCATTGCCAACAGCCCTGCCATAAGATCCATGAGTCAGGCCGATCAGGAAATCATGTTGAAAGCCATTCAAAGTGAATACCCCTGGATGTATTTGGTCTTCACCACCGATGAGCGCGGCTTGAATATTGCCAGAAGCGATGGTAAAAAACTCACGGATTATTCAGATCGTCAATATGTTAAGGAAGTCATAGGTGGTGCCGATATTGCTTGGCAGAACCTCATTGGTAGGACTTCCAAAAAACCGGCACTTGTTCTAGCAGTTCCCATAAAACGTGGGGATATCATCGTTGGAGTTCTCGCTGCGGCAATGACCAGAGATACTATATCCGAACTGGTTACCACGTATGGTGAAGGCCGGACCGGAAGCAGTTTTCTCGTCGACGAAACCGGTAAGGCCGTTGCTCACAGGCAGAATGCCTATGTTATTCAGCAGCGTGACATGAGTGACCATCCGTTGGTACAGGCTGCCGATCAGAATGAAGCTAAAAGGGTTGAGTTCATTGATGCCAATGGCAAGCCAACTATTGGATTTGCTAAGAATACCAAGCTTGGCTGGACGCTGGCAATACAGCAGGAACGAGAGGAAGCCTTTGATGCACTGAAACAGGCGCAAACTTTTGCCTACTATATGTTCGCTGGGACTTTTGTCGTTATTATATTGATTGCATTCTTTTCCAGTCGGGCCATCGTAACACCTATTCGAAACCTGACAGATGCTGCAAACCGAATCAGTGTTGGTGACCTTGATGTGGAGATTTCTACGAAATCAAAGGATGAAATCGGTGATCTTGCTGATGCAATTGTCCGCATGCAGGATTCCATCCGACTCTCAATTTCCCGGTTAACGAGGCGGAGAAGATAAATTTTCTGGTGCTTCTTATTATTGGGATTAATATCATCAATTCATCACCTTGATATGATTTTGATGGGAGAATAAAGAATTTGGAACGGATGGTGGAGTAACGAAATGGTACGAAATGTTTTATTTGTAGATGATGACCAGATAATGCTTCTGGCTGTTGAGAAACGTTTCGCCGCCTTCTCCGACTATTTTACCATGATCAAAGCTGGTGATGGTTTTGAGGCTGTCCAAATCCTAAAAGACACCTCTATTTCCTTAATCGTTCTGGATTTAAAAATGCCGCGTATGGACGGCATGAGCCTGCTGTCGCATACACGAGAGAAATATCCCGACATTCCAGTCATCATTGTTTCCGGGTACAGAACGGCGGAAATGTACAAACTTGCCAAGGCAAAAGGCGTAATCGCTTATATAAGCAAACCTTTCCAGGTTGATGATCTTGGCAAGATAATCATGAGTACTCTGCAGAAAGAGGCGGATGGAGGCATAATGCATAATGTCTCACCAACGGTTTTTTTACAGCTTATGGAGATGGAGGCAAAGACCTGTACAATTCGCATCCTCAACAAAACAAATGGAATGGGAGGGATTCTTTACTTTATAGATGGCAATCTGTTGGATGCGAGAGTTGGGGAAACACAAGGGCTCGATGCTGCCTACAAGGTATTCGGCTGGGATGATGTGACCATCTTTATCCAAAATGAATGCACTCCCCGGGACAACATAATCAACAGCCAGCTTCAGCCAATCATCATGAAGGCTGTTGGTATGAAAGATGAAGAAGAAGAACCGCTGAAGCCAGACAAAGAAGAGCTGGGAGATGTAGCTAGAGCAGCTGCTGAAGCAGAGCGGAAGGCGAACCAGAATCCGGTCAATGATCTGGGCAACCTCGATCTACCTGAAGAATTTTTTGTAGATGAAGAGGTGGGTGAAGCTTTGGAGGGTTCACCGGAAGTGCCAAAAAAGATGGCCAATGATAAACCTCAATCCGGTGCCGCAAAACAACAGAAATCGCAGCTTCAAGAAATAGAGGATCTACTTTACAATGAGGTTGGGGCAAAATGCGGGCTCGAGGACATTTATCACGACAACAAGGTTGGTAATGTCGTGGAATACCTCAATGAACTAGGTGCAATGTTTAATTTTGGCAAATTGAAAGTTGGCTACATTGATGATGGCGGCCAATCGGATAGGATAATTCTTCCCGGTCATCCATCAACGGTAGTCGTAGTAAATCAAAAGTGCCCTCAAGACAAAATTATTCAGGTTCTCAGTCAATATCATTGAAGCTGTTAGGTAACATAGGAAATGATTTTCAACCGGATGAACTAAATCTGGTGAAACGGGGTTAGTTGGAAATGGACAAAGTATTTCAAGAAATTCTCAGTATGGACGGTGTCTATGGACTTATTCTCCTGTCTGAGGATGGTAAAATACTCTTTGAATCCCTGGATAATAATTATTTTGCTCCCGAAAAATCGACATCAAGCTGGAAGATAATTCTCGACTCTCTTGATGATTTTCACGAGATGGATCTGGTTTTCGAAGGCGGACGTTTTTACATGCTTAAAACAGCCAGTGGCATCCTTATTATCAGTATGAGTCTGAATG
>JAAUYI010039792.1_pt1 | contig 29127 bp, 32 predicted proteins | sample 7278041 | NCBI WGS metagenome assembly JAAUYI01 (sample SAMN14350216, study PRJNA611818) | marine sediment metagenome | isolation source: surface marine sediment (0.6m) | place: French Polynesia: Moorea | collected 2018-08
TGAGCTCAACAATTGCCCAGGTTAATCAGACTCAGAAGAATGGTGATAAGGCAATTGAGAACCTTCACACTGGAAAAGCCCAAAATCTCCATGAAGTTATGATAGCTGTGGAGGAGGCTGATCTTTCCATCCGTATGCTTGTCCAGATGCGGAACAAAGCGCTGGAAGCCTACAATGAAATAATGAGGATGCAAATTTAATGAGTTTTAATCGTGCTATATTCACCAACGGTATACTTATAAGGCGTTAATTTAACGATAGAGACCATAGTTGCGTTAACGATCACCTCAAGATTGAGTATGGTTCATCGAGCAAGCAACAAGGATTAATCTTATGGCAGAAGAAAATTTACCCGCAGAAGGCATATCTGCTGCAACGCCACCAGCGAGTCAGCCGCCCAAACGAAAAAAGCTGACAGAAATCGTCAATGCTTGGCCGCTTTCTCGAAAGCTAGCACTTTTAGGTATCATCCTGGTATCGATTACGCTTTTTGGTATTCTTATCTTCCAGGGAAGAACTGCAGATTTTCAACTCCTGTATGCCAATCTCAGTGAAAAAGATGCGGCCCCGGTTATTTCCTGGTTGAAGACAGAGAACATTCCCTATGAGCTGAAAAATAACGGCAGAAACATCTGGATTCCTGCAGATATTCTCTATGAAACCAGACTCAATCTTGCAGCCAATGGTTTACCCAGCAGCAGCGATATCGGCTTTGAAGTTTTTGATAAACAGAGTTTCGCCCTCACTGATTATGTTCAAAAAGTTAATTATACAAGGGCTTTGCAAGGAGAACTCTCACGCACTATCACCTCTTTGGCACCAGTCGAATCGGCTCGGGTGCATCTGGCCTTACCTGAAAAACGCTTGTTTAAAAACCAACAAAAAGAAGCAAGTGCCTCGGTAATCGTTAAATTGGCCCAAGGAAAATCGCTTGATGAGAAACAGGTCCAAGGCATCGTCCATTTGGTTGCAGGCTCTATTGCCGAGCTGACTCCTGAAAATATCACCGTTGTTGACTCAAACGGTGTGGCCCTCGATGCCGGTCTCAATGACAAGGAGGAAGAATTACTCTCTGTCGACATGCTTGCTTACCAGCAGCAGGTGGAGAACAGACTTGAAATGCGGGCCCAGGATTTATTGGATAAAACCATGGGCCAGGACAAAGCCATGGTTCGGGTTAATGCAACCCTTGACTTTGCCAAAGTTGAGCAAACCCAGGAGTTGTTCGACTCAGATGAACCGGTGGTGCGCAGCGAGCAGGTAAATCAAGAACAAAATGGCATTCCAGTCAATGGTGGAATTCCTGGAGTAGAGTCAAATCTAGATAGCTTGGAACCTCTGCAAGGAAGTGGAGAAACGACCTCTTCAAGGACGTCCCGCACCACCAATTATGAAATCAGCAAGACAATCAGCAAAATCGTCAACCCCGTCGGTACAATAAAGAATCTTTCAGTTTCAATCCTGGTAGCTGATAAAATCAACGAAGCAACCGGTGATGCCCCAGCAACTTCAGAACCCCGTTCAGAAGAAGAACTTCAATCTATCCAGGCTATGGTTTCTGCTGCTATTGGACTCGTTCCCGAGCGTGGTGATCAAATAAACGTACTTTCCATGCCTTTTACCGAGCAACCCAAAGAAATTGCTGCTGCCGAACCAATGCCTGAAAACCTGCTCTACGAATATTTACCGATCATCAAGATAGGCCTTATTGCCTTGGGTGTACTGCTTCTCTATTTTCTTTTGATTCGTCCTCTTATCAAAACCATGCGCGGTGAAATGCGTGAGCATTACAAAACCGTTGAAGCACTTGAAAGAGAACAACTTGAAGCAGAAAAAGCTCAACAATTAGAAAGAGAACTTGAACAACAAAGAGCCTCTGAAGACCCTGTACTATCAATTCGCAGATCTGCTGTCGAAAATCCGACACCATCGGCTCATATTCTTAAACACTGGCTCCAGGAAACCTAATCCATGACAATTGCCATCGATAACATAAGTAATGTCAAAAAGGCGGCAATTATCCTCATTTGCCTTGGTGAGGAAGCAGCGGCTCGTATTTTTCAGGAATTTACCGACGATGAAATTCGCCGGGTCACAAAAGCAATGGCGACAATCGACCATATCCCCAGAGACATAAAAGATATGGTGGTAAATAATTTCCTTGAAGCCCAGCAACAATATGCCGGTCTGTTTATAAAAGGCAGTGAATTTGCCAAAACCGCACTTGCCAAAACCGAATCGGAGAGAGCCAAAGATCTTCTTGATCAGTTTATTTCCGGCAACGAATCAAGGCCTCTTGAAAGTATTGCCCTTATGCAGGCGCGCATGGTTGCCAACATGCTCGAAAAGGAGCACCCGCAGACCATCGCCCTCATTCTCTCCACTCAACAGGTTCAGCATGCAAGTGACATTCTTTCCTGGTTGCCAGAAGAAATGCAGGCTGATGTCGTCTATCGCATCGCCAAGATAGAAAAAGTATCGCCGGATGTTATCTCAGGCATTGAAGAAGCGCTGCAAAAAGAATTGGGTCGGAGTATTGGTAAGGAACAACGCCAGGTCGGTGGTCTTGATAAAGTTGTTGACCTGCTCAGTCATCTGCAAAACAACCTCGATGTTGATATCCTTGAGACCATTGAAGAAGAAGACGTAGAGATGGCAGAGGAAATTCGTAAACGTATGTTTACCTTTGAAAATCTTGTTAATCTTGACGGCCGTTCATTGCAGATGATCCTTCGAGAGGTAAATAACGATTCTCTGACCATGGCCTTAAAATCTGCTTCGGATGAAATGAAAGAAAAGATCTTTGCCAATATGTCAAGCCGTGCTGCAGATATGATCCGGGATGATCTGGAAGCGATGGGCCCAGTCAGACTTTCCGAGGTTGAGGCTATGCAGCAGTCTATTGTTAAGATCGCAATGAAGCTTGAAGAAGAAGGTAAACTCGTCCTTAATAAAGGTGGAGGAGACGAATTTGTCTAATATCATCAAAAACTCAGCCGAATTCATTCCGGAGAAAATTATTCATGAGGGTGAACCACAGGGAACCGTATGGGGAAATATCGTCAATGAGGCCCAATTAAATCAATCTGCAGGCAACACCACTCCTTCGGTTGGTGCAACCAGGAATGATAACCAAGACCAGCAGGGACATTTATTTGATTCGGACTTCTCTTCTCCGGTGCAAGGCCAAGTTTCTGATGATGATAAGGTTGATACCCAGACTATTGAGCAAACTGAAGAAAAGCCGCCGATTGATATAAATGCTATAGCCGAAGATCACTTCAACATGGGGGTTCAGGCCGGAATTGAGCAGGCTCAAAACGAGTACGGTTCCAGTATGAACACATTGCTGGCCATTTGTGAAGAACTTAGCACAATACGAGAAACCATATTACAAAACAGCGCTGGAGAAATGCGGAAGATGGTGCTGCAGATTGCCGAAAAGATTATCCGTCACTCACTTGCTTACCTACAACAAACCATTATCGAAACCGTTAACGAAGCCCTTCAAAAAGCACTTAAATCAGACGATTTCGTTGTTTCTGTCAATCCTGAAGATCTTGAGGTCATCTCTTCCCACTCAGCGGAAATTGTAGCTTCCGTAAATGGTCTGAAAAACATTATTGTTAAGCCAGATGTGACCATCGACCAAGGTGGTTGTTTCATAGAGTCCAGCAATTGTACGGTGGATGCTACAATAATCAGTCAACTGGAAATCATTTCTGAAACCCTGAAAGACTGATGCCAAGCTAATTATACCAAGATTAAAGAGATAATGACATTTTCCTCTCAAGCCCTTGACAACGTCGAGACAATCAAAGTTTACGGCAAGGTTACGAGAATCGTCGGTCTGGTGATCGAAGGGTTTTGCCCAGGTGCAGCTATTGGCTCTCTATGTCAAATATCTACCCTGGACAAATCAGACAACATTTTTGCTGAAGTTGTCGGCTTTAAAGAGAATCGCGCCCTGCTCATGCCGCTCGGAGAGATAAGAGGATTAGGGCCTGGCAGCACTATTAGTCTTATCAAAGATTCCGCTTCTATCCATGTGGGTGAAAAACTCCTGGGCAGGGTTATTGATGCCATGTCTAATCCTCAAGACGGTGCAACCCTACCTTCTCTTGATGAAGAGTTACCATTGTATGCCAATCCTCCTGGACCGATGGAGAGGAAAAATATTACCGAACCTCTTGATCTTGGCATTAGGGCTATCAACGGTTTACTGACCTGTGGCATGGGACAGCGTATGGGTGTCATGGCAGGATCAGGCATTGGTAAAAGCGTACTTCTGGGAATGATGGCCAAATACGCCAGAGCAGATGTCAATGTGATTGCTCTGATTGGCGAACGTGGCAGGGAAGTCAGAGAATTCATCGAACGAGATCTTGGCAAGGAAGGGCTGGCGAGATCAATTGTGGTCGTGGTCACCTCGGACCAACCTCCTCTTTTAAGAATGCGAGGCGCCTTTGTGGCTACCACTATTGCCGAATTCTTCTGCAGGCAAGGGAAAAATGTCCTTCTAATGATGGATTCAGTTACCCGCTTTGCCATGGCCATGCGGGAAATAGGCCTGGCGGTTGGCGAACCCCCAACAACCAAAGGATATACACCATCCGTTTTCGCTACCTTACCACGATTGCTCGAGCGGGCCGGAAGATTTCGCGATCAAGGAAGCATTACTGGATTGTATACTGTGCTTGTTGAAGGTGATGACATGACAGAACCGGTTGCTGATTCAGTTCGCTCAATTTTAGACGGTCATATAGTCCTTTCACGTGACATAGCAGCCAAAAACCATTATCCGGCAATTGACGTTCTTAATTCAGCGAGCAGAGTTATGCGGGATATTGTCACTCCCAGACATCTTGAACTTGCCGGAAAAGCTCGAAGTATGGTGGCAACTTTTAAGGAGGCTGAAGATTTGATTAACATAGGTGCCTATTCACATGGATCGAATCCTCAGATTGATACAGCAATTGAGAAAATCGACGGCATCAACGGTTTCCTTCAACAAAATTTCGACGAATCAACGACCCTGGATCAGACCAAGGAGGATTTGGGTAATATTTTGAACGAGAGAAAAGATCACTCACCTCAGCTAAACAAACGACGTAAAGATGATCGTTAACACGCTTGAATCCTGAACATGAAACCGTTCTCTCTTCATTCAGTGCTTCAGTACAGACAAAGACTTGAGGATACCGCAGTCGTAAGACTCATAGATGCTCAGCGTCAGTTGGCAGAAAAGGAGTCCGTATTCAAAAAAGCTAGCCAGGAATACTCAGCAACCCTCAAAACGTATCAAAAAATGCAAATTCAAGGCATCAACATCGAAGACCTGCTCAGATATGAACAGCATCTGGTCTTGCTTCAGGAGAAGATCTTTGATCTTTCTTCGGAATGTGACTCTGCCAGACAAAATGTAGAACAAAAGCGAAAAGTGGTTATTTCCAGAAGTAGAGACAAGAAAGTTCTTGAACAATTACAAGTCCGTCAGGATGGTGCCTACCAGAAATATCTCGCCAAAAAGGAAACAAGCCTCTTAGATGAAATGGCTGTTCTTGCTCACGAACGAAAATTAATTGATCCCTAACTCTACCAATCAACGAGCTCATGTATAAAAAATCTTATTCAACTTTTTTAACTATCAGTTTTCTGGCATGTTTCACCGTGTTTTTGCATTCTCCAATTCTTGCCGAAGAAACTCAGGAAACCGCCTACGATTCTGTCGAAGAGCGCAGGATATTTGCACTAATGGAACTTGAACGCCAGGAGTTACAGCAGGACAGGCAGAATCTAGAATTACGAGAAAATGAATTAAAGACTCTGGAAGCGTCCGTCGATAACAAGATCAAGGAAATTGATAATAAGCTTGAAAAGCTCAAAACATTACAGAGGAAAATTGAAAAGCTCTTAGCAGAAAAATCGAACCAGGAAAAAGAGCGCATAGAAAATTTAAGTGCCATCTACGAGAAGATGGTACCAGCCAGGGCAGCACTTGCGATGAGCAGAATAGATCCTGTTCTGGCCACAGACATACTCGCCAACATGAAACCAAAGGCGGCCGCTCGAATCCTGGATATGCTCGACAAGCAAAAGACTTCTCAACTCAGTAGCACTTTTACAACTATACAACTTGAGTGAAACAATATGGATGCAATGTTCGTCTCTCCCCCACCTCCTGCGCATGGTAATTCAACCAAAACAACTAACACTTCAGCAAAGGGTTCGGAGACGAAATTTGCTCCTACTCTACATGATGCAATAAACGAGCAAAACACCTCCTCATTGAAGTCTTCTGATACCGAAGACGGTTCCAAAACTTCATATTCAGACCCTCAAGATTCAAAAAACAGTCTCGATAGCAGTAATGAAGAGCAACCATCATCAGAAAATACAGTTGCTTCAGGTTTAGCCGAAATTAAAACAGCCTCTGATCAACATGATTCTGTATCTTCTCGACTGCAATTAAATTCTCACTCTTCACATACAGCACAAATCGCTGTAAATATTGGCTCATATATTAACGACGTAAAGCAGCAAAAAGGCCCAATATCGGTCGGTGAAGCCATTTCGAAACTGCTCAGCGGCTCGCAAAATATCAAGGAATCTGGCCAAGAGATGTCCTTGAACGATATACAGCAAAACGTCAAGACCAAAGATCCTGCCATCAGCCACAACGAAAAATCACTATTTGCAGCTGAACAGAGTCCAACCAGGCCCATTGGCAAGCAAAACTCATCAATTCAGCTGAACGCCGGTGACTCAATAACCATCTCTTCTTCTAAATCACAAACACCACCGCTTATAGAGCATAAATTTACACCTGCTACCGTCCTTGAAGGACTGGCAGCACGAGATAATGGCAGATTCTTGCAAACAGATACTCATGGCAATGGCTTAGGTGGATATGCAACAGATAATCAAGGGCAACTCAGCTCTCAGAATGATAGTCTTCCTCTTTCAGCTGAAAAAATCGCCGCTCGAATTACCAACATTGTTTTTCAGCAAACTCCGCATAATACTGGTCTACGAGATGGCAATCAATCCTTGCGTCAAGACTGGTTGGGTGAGTTTATCGAGGCTAAGATAGATCAGTTTCAAGGAAAAAGTGGCAGTAAAACAGGTCAAGAATTCCTGAGTTCCGATGGAGAAATGTCGGCTAGTAATACATCACTTACTGCAGCAAAGGGCGGAGAAAAAACCGGTGAAACTTCATTTTCTCAGACTTTACATGTAGCTGCAGCAGGCAAGCAGGTCACTTCTGGTATTGAATTGCAACGACCGGGAGCAACGAACATTATGCTCTCTCAATTTCAGGAAAACGATATCCTCCATCAGGTCACTCACAGAATTCGCCTTACCCAACATCTACAGGATTCTAAATTGGTAATGAAACTTCATCCTGCGGAATTGGGGAATCTGAAAATTGACATCCATCTCAAAGAAGGAACCATAAATGCCAATATTTTGGCTCAGAGCCAACAGGTTCAAGAAATTCTTGAAAGAAACATGCCAAGGTTACGCGCTCTGATGGAAGAACAGGGTCTGAAGGTAAATGAAATTGCCATTAATCTTGATAATGATCCCACCGAAAAGAAAAACCTTTTCGAAGAACATCTAGCTCAGGATGATAAAGGTTTTGCCAACCATAAAAACGACTCCTCTGCTGGAAAATTTATGTTAGCAACTGATGAGGTCGAAGAACCTGAAATTGCAACAATTCCACCGCAAAGTAGAGTCAATGTATTAATTTAGGAGCATAGTCATGGGATATATTGAAAGCATAACCCAACCATCAACTCAGACATCGTCCAGTACCAATTACGTAAATGATACTGACGATATTATGGGAAAAGAAGATTTTCTCACTCTTCTGGTAGCTCAATTGCAAAATCAGGATCCACTTAATCCCGATGATCCAACGGAATTCACCTCTCAACTAGCTGAGTTCAGTTCTCTCGAACAGCTCTTCAACCTTAATGAGTCAATGGAGAACATGGCTACAGCCTATTCCAACTCAGATAAACTTTCCACCCTGCAGACCATCGGCAACCAGGTAATCTATCAAGATAATACGTTTTCTTACAGTGGTGAAGGTGATATGAAGGTTGGTTATCAACTTGATGGAAACGTCGCTGAAGTTCAATTGACTATCAAAAGAAATGGCGCAACTGTCGCTGTTCTTGAAGGTACCGAACTGACAAAAGGAAATCATATTCTGACCTGGGATGGCATGACCAGCAACGGTAGCCAGGCAGAAAGAGGCGACTATTCTGTCAGTGTTACGATTAAAACCAGTGAAGGCAGTGTGGCCGCCTCTCCGCTCATCCAATCCGAGGTGACAGGCGTTGATCTGTCGAGTGAATCAGGAAGTTTGCTGGAGACCAGTGCAGGCGAAATTCCTTTGTCCGCCGTTCTCGGCGTTTATAGTAATTCAGACAATAATAGTTAGTTATATTATAAGGTTATTTTATAGATACAGGTCTTTTTTCCTGAACTTTTTAGGAAAAGCAACCGATAGATAGGATACAGGCAAAAGGAGAGTTGCCGTTTACGCTGACATACCCGACATCATGGAAGATAGATGGGGCAGCCACAATTTTAGATAAGGTATGATACAACACGGTTTTTCTAAAAAACAGTGACGCTCAAATGGAGGAAGTGAATTATGGGTATATCAAGTGCGATGTACAGCGGTGTCAGCGGACTTAACACCAACTCGCAGGCAATGACGGTGATAGGCAACAACCTCGCCAACACCAATACATTAGGTTTTAAAGGCTCACGTACGGTCTTTTCCGATCTTTTATCAAGTACCATTAATGGTTCCGGAGGCACATCCCAGGTGGGCCGCGGTGTCAATGTGTCCAAAGTAGACAATATCTTCAGTCAGGGCACTTTTGAATCCACCGAGTCAGGTCTTGATGTAGCGATAGAAGGTGATGGATTCTTCATGGTCAGTGCAGAGGGTGACAACACTATACATTATACCCGAGCAGGTGCCTTTCGCTTCGATGAAAACGGCTATCTCATTAATCCGGAAGGGTTTCGAGTTCAGGGCAAACCATTTGATGCCAATGGCAACCTCATTGCCGGAGATCCCGAAGATATCGTTGTAGCGAATACCGGTCTTATCGCCGGCAACCCTACCGATGAAGTACTCCTGACCACAAATCTTGACGCAGCCGCTGTTATACCCGCTGCCTTTGATTATACAGATCCTGCTACTTTCAACTATTCATCTTCAACCCAGGTTTTTGATTCATTGGGAGAACCCCATCTTCTGACCACCTATTTTCGTAAGGATGCTTCCAACACCTGGCAATGGTTCTGGTCAGCCGAAGATAACGCCGGTAATTCGATACCAGCAAACCCAAATGTCTTAGCCGGCACACTGACTTTCAATCCTGATGGGACTTTGGCTTCCGGCGGAGGGCCAAACACCGTCGGAGCCTTTGATTTTGCAAACGGCTCCGACACTACGCAAACTATCGATATAACCTTCAACAACACCCAATTTGACAGTGAATCAACCGTTATTTCTCAGGAACAAAACGGCTTCGGTGCAGGTAACTTGACCAGTGTAGATATTGATGGAGATGGTGTTGTAATCGCATCCTACTCCAACGGTGAGCAGATAAGAGTTGCCAGTTTGACCCTGGCCAAATTCAATAATCCAAATGGATTGGAACTGGTCGGCAATAACCTTTTCATGGAAAGCGACGCTTCGGGAACAGCGCGAATCGGTCTTCCCGGTAGCGAACTTGGCAAGGTATTTACCAACTCGCTTGAGCAATCAAATGTCGATATGGGTGCTGAGTTTGTTAAAATGATTACCGTTCAACGTGGATTTCAGGCTAATTCAAAAATCATTACTACGGTTGACGAACTCCTCGGTGAACTCATCAATCTCAAGCGTTAAAGTCAGTATTTTGACCTAGGATTTTCAGGGTTCCGGGTAGACCATTCTATCCCGGAACCCTTTTTGCGTTTACTGCACCTGCCATGGTCTTACTCAAATTATTTATGGCAAAATAGATATTAAGCAGAATGTTAACCAACTGATATTTCTAAGTGAGTTGCAACAATTGAACAATTACAACATGAGCTTAAGAAATTTCCCAACATCTTCTCGATTTTATCTGAATATTGATAACTTTTTGGAATAGTTATTGCAAAAATGGGTTTTCAAATTCAACACTCTAGTATCATCGGGCAAAATTGTTTGGATTATTAATAACTCAAGAGATTAACAGGCAACCGTTCATTAAAGTAATCTGCTTTCCGGAGGATTGATTTTTGGATCTGTCAACTATTTTAGGGATTGGAGCAGCTTTCGGTCTGATGCTCATGGCCATACTTCAAGGTGGTCCTCTTTCAATCTTTGTCAATATACCCTCTATCATGATCGTTTTCGGTGGAACTGCCGGGAACACGCTGGTCAATTACCCCTTCAGCGATGTCTTCGATGCATTCAACGTCGCCAAAAAAACCATCATGTATAAAGAGCAATCGGTCAATGACCTCATTGTTCAACTCATGGAATTTGCCAATAAAGCAAGAAAGGAAGGTATTCTTGCGCTCCAGGGTGCGATGGATACGATTCAGGATGAATTTCTGATTAAAGCCATGCAAATGGCTGTTGATGGTCAGGAACCTGAAACACTGCGCAACATGCTTGATACAGAAATAGAGTATATTCAACAACGCCACGAAAAAGGCGCGAATATTTTCCTTTCCATCGGTGCCTATGCTCCAGCCATGGGTATGGTTGGAACGCTCATAGGTCTTGTTCAGATGCTGCAAACCATGGATGATCCGGCAACCATTGGTCCTGCCATGGCCGTTGCCCTGTTAACAACCTTTTACGGTGCTGTTATCGCAAATGTTTTCGCTATTCCTATGGCTGGGAAACTGAAGATGCGCTCCGAGGCTGAACTTCTCACCAAAACCTTGATAATTGAAGGAATGCAATCCATTCTCTCCGGCGAGAATCCACGGATCATGGAACAGAAGCTGCACGCCTTTATTGCTCCGAAACTGCGTGAATCGACCTTCAAGAGGTAGATGGCGATGACAGAGGAACAACCACAACCCGAAGAAAAGAAGAAGGAAAAAAAGTCAGGCCCAAGTGGAGCACCTGCCTGGATGGTGACCTACTCGGACCTGGTCACTCTGTTACTTACCTTCTTCGTCCTCCTGCTCTCCATGGCTAGTCTTGATCCGGTACGTTTTACTGAGGCCTCAAGCTCTCTTCGAGATGCTTTCGGTATGCACGAACAACCCGCTCAAGTAGATTTTACCCTGCCTATTCTCCCCTCTCCTCCGAAGACTGAATTCTCTCCGATCAACCAAACGATGACGGTAAAGATTTACCGAAAGATTAAAACACTCATCGATGCAGATGAGCTCACCAAAGACGTTGAGATGATCCAGCAGGACGGAGACACCATTATTTTACGCATTGATGATTCTATTCTTTTTGAGCATGGCGAAACCAAATTAAATCCAAAAGCATACTCCCTGCTACGTTATATTTCTGACATCATCCGTCCTCTCCCGCTAAGATTGCGTATCGAAGGTCATTCCGATTCAGTGACTACAAATCCTCTCAGCAATTGGGATGTTTCCATTGCCAGGTCTGTCGCTGTCTTGAGATTTTACAAAAAAGGTGACCATCTCCCCCTGGACCGTATGGCTGCTGCTGGCTACGGTGCTCAAAAACCTGTAGCAACCAATGATACGCCTGAAGGCAGAGCAAAAAACAGAAGAGTAGACTTCGTCCTCAAGGCAGACACTATTAATAGTTTTGATCGTTCAGATAACAACCCAAACGATATTCCATTTTAACATAGAGTATGGGATACGTACTTCGGGAGTAGATTCAAGCTCAAAATCTCTCAACTATATAATTTTTTTGTTTTTATTACCATCAAAAAGGAACTGAAAGGAATAGCAATTGTTAAATAAGAAGATGGAAAATCCAACCAACCGAATCAACACAAGGAAGAGAAGCAATGGCTGAGAAGAAAGGAGCGCAGAAAGCGCCGGAAACACCGAAGGCGGGTGGAAAGAAGAAGCTTATCATCATTATCGCGGCTGCCTTGCTTATCATTCTCATTGGCACAGGTATTGCAGCTTATTTTTTACTGAAAGATAACGACGGCGATGATGCCAATAGTAAACCTGGGGCCAATGTTCCTGTTCCAGACTTGACTCAGGAAACGGATATCGGTCCCATGGTCAACATTGACGAATTCATTGTCAATATCATCAGTGCTGAAAATAACCATTACGTGAAAGCAGCAATAACCCTGGAGCTAACCAGTGAAACAGCAAAAGAAGAAACCAATATGCGGATGCCACAAATTCGTGATGCCATTCTTCTGCTGGTAGGCAACAAAACCTACGATGAGTTACAGGATTTGCAAGGAAAAAAACAACTTAAGGCGGAATTGAGCAGCAAGTTGAACAGTTTGCTCCAAACGGGAAGAATAAAAGCTATCTATTTTACGGATTTCGTCGTGCAATAATCAGCTAAGGAAGAAGTCTTGGAACCAATTCTCAACAAAAAGGAAATCGCCGATCTATTGACCGCCATTAAGCAGGGTCAGGTTTCACTTGATCTAGAGGGCGAAGACCGGAGTCAGTTTGCCAAAGAATGTACTCCGGTTAACCTTTTCCAAGTCAATGCTTTAAGTGATGAACTGGGCAGACTTCCAAATTTTGACATCCTCCTGGATACCTTCTGTCAAAATTTTGCCATCACCCTCACCAATCACCTGCAACGAACCTTTAAAATCTCCAGAGCTCAGATCGAATCCTCCCATTTTCTCGATTTTCTCCTGGAAAATAAGGATGCAGGTGCCATCGGCGTTCTTGACATTTCGCCATTGAAACATGGAGCTCTCATACTGATTGATCCTCAGATGTGTTATTCCATGGTGGAAATTATTCTTGGTGCAGCAACAGATATCGATCATCTTCACCCAGACCGTAAGCTTACCAATATCGAGCTGAAGATAATCCATTCCATACTGAGCCAAGGATGTGAAGATCTCAACAGGGCCTTTGCTCCGTTAATATCTCTGGCATCATCGGTGTTGAAAGTAGAAAGTAACAGCAGACTCGTTTCCATCACCGAGCCGGATGCTGAAATCATCGTTGGTAACCTGGAAATCCAAGTAGGCGAGTTGTCAGGGCATATGAAAATCGTTTTTCCATTGTCCACCATAGACCCTCTTCGCGAAGGCCTCAAAGATCTACTCAATGTCAACAAATCAAAACAACAACTCTGGTCTATCCCTATTAAGAAAGAAGTAGAGCAAATTTATGCAGATCTTATTGCTCAATCCGGAGTTATTTCCATGTCCGTCAATGATATCCTGAACTTGGAAACAGGAGATACTATTTTACTTGATTACAACCCAAACTCACCATTGAAGGTTTTGGTTGAAGATAAACCCAAATTTTACGCGATCCCCGGTACGCATAATGGCAAGAAAGCTATCAATATCACCGGTGTCAACGATCAAGGAGCATAACTATGGAGACACCTGAGACTGAAAAGAAATCCTCACGGCCCGACCCTGAAGAAATAAAAGATCTGCTAGAAAATGATGGGGATGTACCAGACCATCAAAGTAGTTCTGTAAAGGAAAATAATGGCAGCTCCGCAAGGGGGTTAGATTTTCTCTATGACGTTCCTCTGCAAGTCTCTGTTGAGATTGGCAGGTGTAAAATATTGTTGAAGGATCTATTGAGCATGTCGGAAGGCTATGTAATTGAATTGGAAAAGCTCGCCGGTGAACCTCTCGATCTATATGTCAACTCACGTCTGATAGCCCACGGTGAAGCAGTCTTGGTTGGTGATAAGTTTGGTATTCGTCTAACAGACGTCGTCAGTAAGAGTGACCGGGTTGAAAAACTCGGCTAATAAGATGAAGTTGTTCACCCGCAGCTTTATACCTGCCTTTTTTCTGATATTTCTTGTCTCTCCTTCTGCCTGGTCCGCTGAGTTTGACCCGGTGGCATCCGGCATGCGCATGCTTGGTGGTTTGATTGTCGTCCTGGCAATCATTTTGGGACTGTACTATTTGCTGCGCAAACGGCTCAGTTCTTTTCAGCACCAGGGCAAGGGAGCAATCAATATAGTTGAAATCAAACATGTTCAACCAAGAAAAACACTCATGCTTGTCGAAGTCCGCGGCCGCGAATATCTGATCGGTTCAGGCGGTGACAGTATTAACACAATTGTGCCTCTTCAGCATGGGGAATCATTTTCATCCCATCTTCAAAAATCAGCAGACAAATTGTAACCATGAAAAAGCACATCTTCTTTTTCTCCCTCCTGCTGGGCAGCTGTAGCTGTATATTTCTCCTGCCGTCGCTGGCAAGTGCAGTTGGCCTGCCCACCGTTACCTTTGGAGTTGAAGATGCAGAGTCAACTGCCCAGGTATCGAGCGCCTTACAGGTACTTTTTCTGTTGACGATATTGTCCATTGCTCCTGCTATCTTGTTAATGATGACCAGCTTCACCCGTATAGTCATCGTTCTCGGTTTTGTGCGCCAAGCCATGTCTACCCAGAATATGCCACCGACCCAGGTTGTTGTGGGCCTAGCACTATTTCTCACCTTTTTTATCATGTCACCGACTTTCAATGCGATAAACGAGGAAGCTCTGCAACCCTATCTCAATGAAGAGATCAGCCAGGAAAATGCCCTGCAGAATGCAATTGAACCGATGCGGCAATTCATGTTTGCCCATGTCATGGAAGAAGAGTTGGAGATGTTGAGTGATCTGACCCTGGAAGATGAGCCGGTTGATCAAAATGACATACCAACCATGACCTTGATTCCTGCATTTATGCTTTCAGAGTTGAAAAGGGCTTTTCAGATGGGATTCATGGTCTATATACCCTTTCTGGTCATTGACATGATTGTGGCTTCCGTGCTCATGTCCATGGGAATGATGATGCTGCCACCGGTGATTATCTCCATGCCTTTTAAGCTGCTGCTTTTCGTACTGGTTGACGGATGGGGACTTATTGCCGGTTCACTTCTGCAAAGCTTTGGTTAGGAGGAAAACCATGACGCCGGATCTTGCCGTAAATATCGCCAGAAAAGCAGTACAAACCGTTCTTCTCTGCGCGGCTCCAATGCTGCTGGCCGGGATGATTGTCGGTCTTATTGTCGCTATACTTCAAGCTGCAACCCAAGTCAACGAACAGACACTAACCTTTATCCCCAAAATTGTGGCGGTTTTCCTCACCCTTCTCATCTTTGGTCCCTGGATGATCCAGGTGCTCACCACTTTTACCGGTGGTCTTTTCCAGACCCTGGCCACACTCTAAAGGTTTTCCATGATCCTGGAGGTCCTGCCGGTAGAACAATTCCAAACCTTCGTGGTTTGCACTGCCAGAGTAGCTGGCTTCCTCACGGCAACTCCTGTTTATTTCAGCGGCCAAACACCTACGCGCATCAAAGCTGGCTTGACCTTCGCCCTCTCACTCGTCCTCTTTCCCATATTGGCGCCATTTGTAGGTGAGGTTGATTTCCGTCCAACTCCCTTTTTACTGCTCATCATCAACGAGACCCTGCTCGGCATGATGATCGGCCTTATTGCCCGATTAATCTTTGTCTCAGTAGAATATGGTGGTACTGTCATTGGATATCAGATGGGATTTGCCGCTGCCAATATCTTCGATCCCCAGAATCAGCGGCAGACTGCACTCATCTCCCAATTTCAAAATGTATTTGCAATCCTGTTATTTCTAGCTCTTGACATTCATCATTATTTTATTCGTACTGCTGTTCGATCCTACGAATTACTTCCTCCAGGCAAACTCAATCTCAGCGGTGATGCCATTCCCTATCTGCTAGAACTTTCTTCCCGGATGTTTATGCTCGGAGCCCAATTCAGTGCCCCTATTCTGGTGATTCTTCTTCTCTCCGGATTCATCTTAGGTATCCTAGCCCGTGCCTTTCCCCAACTTAATGTCTTCCTTCTCTCCTTCCCTCTCAACATAATGATATCCTTTGTTGTCATAGCTTTGACATTGGGAATTGTTAAAATTCTCCTAAGTCGGGAATTTGACATGTTGCCGGAACGCATGTTCACCCTTCTTCAGCTCCTTAGCTAAGCTCCAACTTCATAATATTCCATTCATTTTGGTGAAACCAATCGATGATATAACGATTGGCAATTGTTTTGCAATTCTGTCTTCACCACCAGTTAATACTAATTATGTCTCATGTCACGTTTACTATTAAGACTCTAGCAGGCTCATATCCTTATGGCAGAAGATGCACCAACTGGAGAACGTACTGAAGATGCGACTGCGAAACGCAGATACGACTTTCTTCAAAAAGGACAGGTCGCCCAAAGCAAAGAAGTACATACCGCTGCCATTTTCACTATCCTTCTTCTATTCTGGTTTCTCTATGTTCCAGTCTTTTTTAAAGAATTTTCCACCGTTCTCATCCTCATATTTCAATCAACAGGCGAAGTTATAATCACTCCATCAAAGACGATGGAATATGCGTATTTTCTGGTGCGAAAACTTGGTCTTCTACTCGTACCGCTCTTTTTTCTAGTTGCTACAATTGGCTTCTTCTCCAGCTTTTTTCAGATAGGTTGGCTTTTTACCACCAAACCATTTGAGCCTGATATTTCCAAGTTTGATCCGATCAAAGGTATAGGTAGGATCTTCTCAAAAAAGTCCATCGTTGAACTTATAAAATCCCTTTGCAAAATCTCTCTCATCGGCTGGGTTGCCTATTCCACCGTTGCCAATAATTTTGAGCAGGCACTTACCCTAGTTGACGCTTCAGTACTAGAATCATTTAAATTTTTAGGAAGAACTGCAGCTATAATCCTTGCTAAGGTATGTGCTGTTCTCATATTGCTAGGCTTTATTGATCTTCTTTTCGTTCGCTACGAAATGGAAGAAAAAATGAAAATGACCAAGCAGGAGGTTAAGGAGGAATTTAAGGAAACAGAGGGTGATCCTCTAGTTAAATCGCAGATTCGCTCTATTCAACGCCAAATGGCCAGAAGGAGAATGATGGCCGAAGTGCCGGAAGCGGATGTCGTTATCACCAATCCCACCCATATTTCCATTGCCATCCGTTATAATCCCGATGAAATGCATGCTCCTGTAATCCTAGCGAAAGGTGCTGGCATAATCGCTATGAACATTCGCCAGATCGCCCGCGAGAATGACGTTCCAATAGTTGAAAATCCACCTGTGGCAAGGATGTTGCATAAATTTGAATTGGGGGCACAAATCCCAGAAGAGTTGTTTAAAGCTGTAGCTGAAATCTTAGCACACGTATATTCGTTGAAAAAAATCGGGTAAATAAATGGAAATCACCCAACTCCAGGCCAGGTTGACATCGGCCCAATTAAAACAGCTTTTAGGCAGAAGCGATATCATGGCAGCAATGGGGCTCGTTTCGATCCTCATGATCATGATCATTCCTCTGCCGCCGATCGTGCTGGATTTGTTTCTCTCTTTCAACATTACCATTGCTTTACTTATCCTGGTTATTGCCCTCTACACCTTCAAAGCAACTGAATTCTCCATTTTCCCATCAATTCTGCTTGCTACCACTCTGCTTCGATTGGCTCTCAACGTTGCCTCAACTCGCCTCATCCTGCTCCATGGAGATCAGGGCCCGTCTGCTGCCGGCAAGGTAATCCAGTCTTTCGGTCAATTTGTTGTTGGTGGAAACTATGTCGTCGGTATCGTCGTTTTTACCATACTCGTTCTCATCAATTTCATGGTCATTGTCAAAGGTGCAGGACGAGTAGCAGAGGTAGCCGCCAGGTTCACCCTCGATGCCATGCCTGGTAAGCAAATGGCAATTGATGCTGATCTCAATGCCGGACTTATCGATGAAGATGAGGCCAGAGAACGACGCCGGGAGATATCTGATGAAGCTGCTTTTCATGGGGCAATGGATGGTGCCTCCAAATTCGTTAAAGGTGATGCGATAGCAGGCATAATCATCACCCTGGTAAATATTGGAGCCGGTTTTGTTATTGGTGTTTTACAAAAAGGCATGCCCATCGCCGAGGCTGCTCAGAATTATACTATTCTAACGGTTGGTGACGGTCTGGTCGGCCAAATTCCAGCTCTGATCATTTCCACATCGGCAGGTTTACTAGTAACCAGGGCGACCGGAGACAAGGATTTCGGCACAGACCTAAAAACTCAATTTACTTCTTATTCAACTGCCATTTGGGTAGTAGCCGGTATTCTCCTGGCCTTTGCCCTCATTCCTGGCCTCCCCTTCCTCCCCTTTTTGATTCTTTCTATAAGCCTTGGCAGTCTGGCGTATTATTTAGACCGGAAAAAGGAAAAGGAAGAACTCATACCACAAGAGCAAATAGATAGTCCTCAGCCCAGAACCAGTGAAAATTACGAAGAGATGCTCAATGTAGATCTTCTGGAGCTTGAGGTGGGCTACGGTCTTATCCCACTGGTTGATGCGAATCAGGACGGAGAATTGCTTGGTAGAATTCAATCTATACGTAAGCAGTTTGCTGCAAATAACGGTTTTATTGTTCCACCGATCCACATCAAGGACAACCTGCAGCTCAATCCTAATCAGTATACCTTTGCCCTCAAGGGTATTATGGTAGCAGAGTCTGAAGTACTACCAGACCACTATATGGCCATGGATCCAGGCATCGTTACCGAACGGATTCCTGGTATCGATACGGTGGAACCAGCCTTTGGCCTACCGGCTATATGGATAACCGAAGATCGCAAAGAAAAAGCTCAAATAGCAGGCTACACAGTTGTCGACTGCACCACCGTTGTGGCCACCCATCTCACTGAGATTATCAAAAAACACGCCCATGAATTGATTGGACGCCAGGAAGTTCAGAACCTGCTTGATAACCTGTTGAAGACCTATCCTAAACTCGTTGAAGAACTTGTTCCCACCGTATTATCACTTGGCACAATTATGCGGGTACTGCAGAATCTCCTGAAAGAGGGGGTTTCGATCCGTGATCTCCGTACCATACTTGAAACCATGGCGGATTGGGCTCCAGCCACCCAGGACACCGATATCCTCACTGAATATGTACGGCACGCGCTTTCAAGAACGATTTGTTCTGAGCTTACCCAGGATGGCGTTATACCCTTGATCACTCTGGCAAAAGATGTTGAAGATATTATCCAGAACGCAGTCCAGCATCGAGAGCAAGGCAGTTATCTCGCCATTGATCCACAAAATGCTCAAAAGGTACTTGATGCAATAGGTGAGACTACCAATGCGTTTCAAGGCGGTCAGATTCCTACGTTACTGGTAAACCCGCAAATTCGCCCGCATGTGCGTAGTTTAACTGAGAGATATTATCCGGCCTTGACCATTATCTCACACAATGAAATTGCCCCTAACTTGAAAGTTAAATCTCTAGGAACAGTGACGATAAATGCAAGTTAAGATCTTTGAAGCAGAAGATATGGCCTCCGGCCTGCGCCAAATTCGTCGAGAACTTGGTCCCGATGCCCTTATTCTCTCAACCCGCACTATTAAAAATGGCGCACTTGGTGTGCTGGGTAAAAAGACTCTGGAAATAACTGCTGCCATAGACAACCATTGGGAAGAAAAACCTGCAACTCAAGTGATGAAAGCGGGTCAGGCTCTTGCCCATCATGCCTATTCTGCAGCTCAAGCTGGAGATACTTCTCAAAATGACAGTGCGCAGCTTATTGCAGATGCAGAAACGTTGAAGAAAAAAATAGACTCCACCGCCCCACCATCTCTTAGCCAATCCAATGAGAATCCGGCACTGCGTCAGGAATTTGACGAACTCAAAGACATGGTCAAAAATCTGGCAGGAGAATTATCTCGGATAAACACTGAGAAGGTTCAACAACAAGTTTCTCCACCAAATAATCCTTTACTGTCTCTGGAACAAAAACTGAGATCAACCAAAAAAAACAATATTGTCGAAGAAATCCTGCTTTCCAAGGGAGTCAATCAAGAGACAGCAAATATTATCGCGACATTTGCTCAAGAACATCTACCAAGTGAGGAGATGGAGGATGTGAACAAGGTCTATGGATTTATTCATGAGACCATTGCCGACATTTTAAACGTAACTCCCTCTGATTTTGGATTGGAAAAGAAACAGAGGCGTATGGCTTTCATAGGCCCAACAGGTGTGGGTAAAACGACAACGCTCGCCAAAATAGCAGCAAACTACCTGGCGACACAATCTAAATCCATTGCTCTCATCACCATTGATACCTATAGAATTGCAGCGGTAGAGCAGCTAAAGGTCTACGGCGAAATAATGCATCTTCCCGTAGAGGTCGTTTTAAGTCCACAGCAACTGATTGATGCATTAGAGAAACATAACGATAAAGAACTCATACTCATAGACACTGCCGGGAGAAGTCCTCTTGATTCGTTGAGCATTGAAGAAATTCGCTCCTTCTTTACCGAAGATTTAGACATTGAAAGTCACCTCGTAGTGTCAGCCACCACCCGAGACAGCGAACTGGTGGAAACCCTGAAAACATTCAGCTCATTTGCACCGCGAAGCACCATTTTTACCAAGATAGATGAGTGCTCCAGTCTTGGCGTATTACTTAACACCCAAATTCACAATAACAGCCCGCTTTCGTACATCACCAACGGACAGAGAGTACCTGAAGATATATTGGCAGCGGATAAACGATATTTGGCTCAACTGATCATTCCACCAGTAACGGAATAATTCATGAATAATCACACAAAATCATCGTCGGACCAGGCGGAAACTCTGCGAGCGCTCAACGAAAAAAAAGCCTCGGAAATAGGTAGAAACGGAGATAGTGGAGTAACCCGAGTATTCTCCATAACCAGCGGAAAAGGCGGAGTGGGCAAAACCGCGGTAGTGGCAAATACTGCTGTTACCCTGGCTAAAATGGGAAAATCAGTACTTATTCTCGATGCCGATCTCGGGCTTGCTAACGTCGATGTCGTCTTCGGCCTGGCACCACAGTATAACCTCAATCATTTCTTCTCCGGTGAGCACGAGTTGGAAAAGATTATGGTCGATGGTCCTTACGGTATCAAAATTCTCCCTGCTGGTTCAGGTGTCCAGAATTTCACCCGGCTTGATGGTCATCATAAGATGCGCCTGCTGGATGCTCTTGATGCCATGAGTGACACTTTTGATTTTGTTTTAATTGATACAGAAGCCGGTATCTCCGAAAATGTGACGTATTTCAATACCGCAGCCCAAGATATTCTCGTGGTAACAACTCCCGAACCAACTGCCATAACGGATGCCTACGCACTCATGAAACTGCTTTCAACCCAATTTCATGAAAAACGTTTCAACCTTCTTGTCAATCAGATTCGCAGCGAAGAGGAAGCGCTTGATGTGTATCGCAAACTGACCATCGTCTCCAATAGATACCTTGATATTTCAATTGATTATCTTGGATCTGTTCCGGTTGATAAAGAGATGGTGGATGCTATTCGTAAACAAAAGGTATTTGTCGATGCTCACCCTTCATCAGCTACTGCCAAAGCATTTATTTCACTGGCAAAACGCCTTTGCTATGAAACTGCTGTAAGTCAACCTAAAGGTAACCTGCAGTTTTTCTGGAAAAAACTCCTCAACGTGGAAACCAGAGGTTAGATGATGATTTATCAAAAACAACAACAGGCCGAAGACAAGTCAAAACTCATTCGCGATCACTTAGAACTTGTCGATATTCTTGTTGGTCGTATGACTACCCAGGTGCCTACTTTCATGAACCGTGATGACATGCGTAGTGCAGGGATGATGGGTTTGATTGATGCAGCAAACAAATTTGATGCTTCGAAAAAAATAATGTTCAAAACCTTCGCGGAATATCGAATACGCGGAGCGATTTTTGATGAAATGCGTAAGTTGGACTGGTTCTCAAGAACCTTAAGAGACAAACAAAACCGATTATCAAGAACTATGGCCTCTGTAGAAAACAAACTGGGTCGACCGCCCAGTGAAGAAGAAATGGCACAGGCAATGGACATTACTCTGGAGGAATATCAGGATATGCTTACCGAAGTATCACATCTTGGCTGCGTCAGCCTTCATGAAGCACTCGATAACAGCGGTGAAGGTCGCCAGTTTATTGAATCATTGACTGACACCAGGGCTGACTCGTCTCCAGTCAATATTTTCGAGAATAATGAGATAACAGCAACTATAGCAGACATCCTTAAAAATCTGCCAGAAAAGGAAAGATTGGTAATTTCCCTTTATTATTATGAAGAGCTTACCCAGAAAGAAATAGCAGAAGTACTGGGCGTCTCCGAAGGTAGAATTTCCCAATTACACAGTCAGGCACTTATCAATTTGAAGAATAAAGTTCAAGCGAGAGTTCATTGAATAAACAACAATTCTTGCTGCATAACTAATTGATTCGTACTGTCCCTAGAGTTTGGATAGGTAAAAAAAAATTATGACCATGGTCGATACACATATTCTCCTCTATGTTACTGTTGTTCTTCTCATTCTAATAACATTGCGATCGGTTTTTCTGAAGAGAAATGCTCTTCAAAGTAATTCAGTTCTTGCCAAGACGCTTCAGCAGTTAGAGGTTGCTCGCGCTGAAATCGATAAGCTCAAAGAAACGGAAAAGAAGTTCCACGACTTTACCACTGATCTTCAGCAGGCAGAAATCGCTACAAAAATGCAACAATCACGAAAAATGTATCATCAGCCAGCAGATGAATTGCACCCACCTGAAAAATATCAATACGTCCACTCGCTCGCTCAAAAGGGCATCAATGCTTCTGATATTGCAACAATCTTGACAATCTCTCCCCACGAAGCGGATCAACTTGTCAACCTGGCAAATCTATCCAGGAATACATGAGCAGAAACTTTTAGAAATATTGAGCAGTCTTGCTTAAAGATGAGCAGCTTTTCTGCCGATAGAAAAAATATCTCGAAATAACCAGACTATAACGTAAAGGCTTAAAAATATGGTGTCAGGAAAATACAGTGCCTTAAGCGGAGCGATCGCCCGTCAACAAAGTATAGCCAACACATCTGCAAATCTTGCCCATGTCAGTACCGCTGGCTACAAGAAGAAGCGTATCAGTTTTGAAGCTATTTTCAAAGGCGAACAACAAATAGCCGCTGGAAAAGGTGTCAACTACAATCGCATACGAGGCAATTACTCTGATTTTTCTCAAGGGCCTTTGAAAGAAACCGGTAATCCGTTTGATATTGCCATAAACGGAGAAGGCTTTTTTAAAATCCGTAGTAGTGAAGGTGACCTGCTTACCCGCAAAGGCAATTTTATACTTGGAGATGACGGTAGATTGCTCACTGATAGTGGCCTGCCAGTACTTTCTTCTGGAGGAGCTGAAATATTCATTCCTCAGGAAGACAGTACGAATATAGCCTTTGATAAAGAAGGAAATATTTCGACAATCAATGAAAGCGGTGAAAGTACAATCGTCGGTCAACTTGCCATAGTTAATGTGGAAAACACCGATACTCTACAAGAGGTTAAGGATACTGCCTATGCTCTTCCTCAGGATGGACTGGAGATCCCCGCTGAAAATTTTAATGTTGTTCAAGGAAGCATAGAAGGATCAAACGTCGATATGACCGAAGAAATGTCCAAGATGCTTGCTGATAACAGGCTCTATGAAGCCTATCATAATATTCTCAAGAGCTACGGCAAACTTGGTGAGAAACTCAGTGAGCTTGGCTCGATAGGTTAATTTCAACTTACATTTTCAACAACAGGAGTTGTAATGATTCGTTCCATATATACCGGTACCACCGGCATGAATTCACAGCAATTAAATATAGATGTTATCTCCAACAATCTTGCCAACGTCAGTACCACCGGTTTCAAAAAATCCATTAATAATTTTCAGGATTTATTGTACGAGACCATCAAAACCCCAGGCAGCCCTACTTCTGCTGACACTGAATCCCCTGCTGGTATTCAGGTTGGTTTAGGTGTCCGGCCGGCGGCGGTAACCAAGGTCTTCAGCCAGGGAGAACTCATTGGCACTGAAAATGAACTTGATGTTGCTATTGAAGGATCGGGCTTTTTTCAAATTGAGCTTCCCAATGGAGATACAGCCTATTCAAGAGCAGGGGCATTCAAGCTTGACGCTAACGGTACAATCGTTAATTCAAGTGGGTATACCGTCCTTCCCGCCATCACCATACCCGAGGGTGCCAAGCAGATTAATATCTCCGACAATGGTGTTATCAGTGCTGTGCTAGCAGGCGAGTCACAGGCAACAGAGTTGGGAACCATGGAACTGGCAATTTTCACCAATAATGCCGGACTTTCTTCGGCCGGTGACAACCTTCTTCTGGAAACCAATGCCTCAGGAACACCGTCCCTGGGCACTCCTGGTGATGAAGGCTATGGTCAGCTTGTCCAACGATTTCTCGAAGGCTCAAATGTGAATATCGTTCAGGAACTTACCAACCTGATTACCGCTCAACGTGCATACGAGATTAATTCCAAGTCTATCCAGACCTCGGATGAAATGATGCAGGTAACTAATAATCTCAAGTAATATGAAAAGATTACAGCTCATCACATTACTGCTGACGATCCTTACAGCACCTCTTATTGTTAGCTCTTTTGCGCAGGCACTGGAAATCTCCTTTCAACAGCGGGCCGAAGTGACCAAGGATTATATTACTTTAGGTGATATTGTCAGCTTTGATGAAACCAATCGTTTGACCTCTGCGCTCTCTACCAAGGTAGTGGCAAAATCACCTCAGGCCGGTGAGAATCTCATTCTCAATTCTCTGCAGATTAAAAAACTCATTCAGAGGAAGACACAACTTTCCCGTTACACACTCTGGACCGGTTCTCCCACGGTAACCGTATATCGGCAAGGTCAGCAAATCCTACCTAGCCAGATGGTCGATGCCATAAACGATTATCTTGAAACAAAAAAACATGATCTTCCGAGAGCAGAAATTCATTTCCAACCCAGATCACTGCCTATTCCTTTCATGCTCCCGAAAGGAAAGCTTGCCATTGAAGTCGTTCCTTCCAATCCGTCAATTCTGAAGAGCTCAAGATTTTCGCTCATCTTTAGAGTTGATGATAAGGTTCGGAGAAATCTCTCCATCCAAGGCGATTTACAGGCATTAGCTCCTGTAGTAACGGCAACCAGTTCCCTGCAAAGAGGTACTATTCTTACTCCTGCCAATACTAGAGAAGCACTTAAAGATCTGACCGAATATGAAAATCCTTGTACAAGTCTGCGATTGGTTCTCGGTAAAAGACTGAAACGCTCGGTACGGGCCCATAATGTTATCGAGGCCTCTGATGTAGAAATACCGCCGATGGTCAGACGTGGTCAATATGTCAAAATAATTGTCAGTCATGGCAATCTTCATATTACTGCAACCGGCATTGCCAGTGCTGATGGCAAACTCAATGAGATAATTCGGGTACGCAATGCCAGCTCCGATAAACTGATACGCGGAAAAGTCACTGCTCCAGGGATTGTGGAGGTAATAATTTAATGAATCGGATAATTTTAGTTTTGCTGCTGTTTTGTCTTTCTGCGTGCGCTGGCAGGCAATCTTTACAGGTTGCAGAGATTCCAGAGCCGCTTGAAGAAATCCAGCAGTACAACGATGCTCCTCAAGACAACGGTTCGCTGTGGTCTAAAAGCCAAACCTCACTTTTTACTGATCTTAAAGCCCAGAATATTGGTGATATTGTGACGGTCACCATATCCGAGAAGGCAAGTGCTACCAAGGAAGCGACCACAACCACCGGTAAAACCTCAAGTTATAGTGCTGCAATACCAAATCTGTTGGGACTGGAAAACTCTGATTTCATACTCGATTCCAACGATCATATCGACCTCAATAACCTTATTAATGCAAGTGTCGGCAACTCTTTTGACGGCAGTGGCAAAACAGTACGAACAGACAACCTGACAGCCTCGCTGACTACTCAAGTCGTGGGAAAGTATCCCAATGGTAACCTGAAGATACGAGGCGGCAAGGAGGTCACCGTAAACAACGAAGTACAAATAATCTATATCACAGGCATAATAAGACCTGTTGACATCACTGCTGCCAACTCCGTTGATTCTGAAAAGATTCTCAACGCTCGCATCTCATACACCGGCAAGGGAGTGATCAGCGACAAACAGAAAGTTGGCTGGCTTGGACGAGCTTTTGACAACATCTGGCCTTTTTAACAATTAGATTACTTCTGAGAACCACCATGGAACGCAGATTACTGCCAAGTATAATTGTCACCATCGTCTTGCTTCTTTTTACTACGGAGAGCAGCTTCTCTTCACGTATCAAGGATATTGCCACCCTTCATGGAGTAAGGCCAAACCAGTTAATAGGCTATGGACTGGTCACCGGTCTCAACGGCACTGGCGACGATTTGAAAAACACTACGTTTACCAGGCAGGCCATATTCAACATGATGATTCGCAATGGTATTTCCATTGATCCCGATGAAATTGAAGATATTAAGATAGAAAACATAGCCGCAGTAATGGTTACTGCAAGCCTACCGCCATTTGCCAGTCCCGGCACACAGATTGATGTTCAGGTTTCCTCCATGGGCGATGCTGAAAGCCTTGCCGGGGGCACCCTACTAATGACTCCTTTGAAAGGAGCCGATGGCCATGTTTATGCTGTCGCCCAGGGAGCTTTGGCCATTGGTGCGTTTTCCTTTGGTGGCAAGGCGGCCCAAGCTCAGAAAAATCACCCCACCGTTGGTAGAATTCCCAACGGAGCTATTGTTGAGAATACTGTTCCGGTAACACTTGGCAAAGATGGGAAACTCGTTTATCAACTAAAAAATTCCGACTTTACCACAGCTGCACGGATGAGTGATTCCATTAATTATCTTTTTGGCCAAGGCACAGCCTTTCCCCAAAATTCAGGTACTGTGGTAGTCAATATTCCGCAAAACAGCCGAGACAATATCGTTTCATTTGTAGCTGATGTGGAAAGCATTGACATTCAATCTGATTCTGTAGCCCGAGTAGTTGTGAATGAACGTACCGGTACCATAGTCATGGGCGAGGATGTCAGATTATCCACTGTGGCAGTCTCCCATGGCAATCTTACACTTTTAGTTAAAGAAACCGAGGACGTCTTTCAGCCAAATCCGTTCGGCGAAGGTGAGACTGCAATAACTCAAGACACGGCGCTTGAGGTCACCGAGGAAGAAGGCCGACTTACCGTACTTGATCTTCCCAGAGGTGTCAGTATTGGAGATATCGCTAATGCTCTTAATGCAATAGGTGCCACACCTCGAGATCTTATTGCCATCTTCCAGGCAATTAAGGCCTCAGGATCCATGCACGGCGAATTGATCATTCTGTAAATATTCATTTGAACGTCCTATGAACCTCAAAATAGATCCAGGAATAATCCAATCGGTCAGCTCAGCAAGCCAAGATCTACCGAATCCCAAAAAGGCCAAGAATCATCAAGAGCTTCGTGAGTCTGCCCGGGAACTCGAAGCCATGTATATCTTTGAAGCATACAAAGCTATGCGCAAGACAGTTCCAGAAAACGGTCTTATTGAAAAATCCACTTCAACAAAAATATTTCAAGAAATGCTAGATATGGAAATGGCCCGTAAAGCCGCAGCAGGAGACGGCATGGGACTTGGTAAAGCTATTTTTGAACAACTCAAAACTCACAAGTTAAAATAACTTAATTATTAGCTACATTTATATATTTTACCAGTCCTGCAGCACCAAGAAGGTTATCGTCTCCGTCAGCTCTCTATTACGTTTTGGTAACCTATCTCCTCCGCCTTCCCCTCAAAAAGTAATTTTTACTCTTCATCCAGGGTCCTGTTAATTCAAGACCTACCCTATTCAGATGCTGATCTAGCAATTAAACGTGTCTTTACGTCCTCCTCTCGGCACACCACATATTTCCTGATTTTCTTAATTATTATCGGCAAATACTGGAAAACAAATTCCTAGGTACTAAAGTATTGAATATTATCAACCGATATAAAAATCAGAAAGAAGCAATAGAGACAATAACATGCAGGGAAGCATGTTACATTCGCAAGGAGGCGAAACTATGGCTCAGACAATAAACACTCAAACACCGATCATACCAAGCATAGGCTTAATGAACTATCAGCAAGGGGAATCGGTAAATAGAATTACCAATGTCGAGCAAGCTATTAGACCAATGGATACAGTAACATTAGCACAACAGAGCAGCGGCTCAATATCCACCCACTCTCCTGCTTTTCTAACAGAAGAAACAGTTGAATTGGGTTATGAGCTGCTCCGTAAACTTGTTACAAATATGCTCAAGGAGCAGTCTGTTGATCAAGTCGTTACTACAGGATCCGCTAATACTGACATCGGCTCAATCAGTCAGGTTGAAGCCCAGGAGCTTGTGGCAGATAACGGATTTTTTGGAGTCAAACAGACTTCAGATCGTATTGTAGATTTTGCCCTGTCTTTGGCGGGTGGGGATGTTACCAGGCTAGGTGCGATAAAAGAAGGTGTTGACAAGGGATTTGAAAATGCTTTGGCCGCGTTTGGCGGATCTCTACCTCAAATTTCCCATGATACTTCCGATACAGTGATGCAAAAGCTGGACGCCTGGGCCATCGAGGCAGGTATTAATAAAGAGGAGAAAAACGGGTGATATTATGAGCGTTGATTTTTTTGGAATTGGCGGACCTGGACAAATCGGCGACCTTAAAAAGTCGCAGAAGTCGCGGCAGGCTAGCAAAGCAGAGGCAGAGAAGAAAGCTGATCAGGTACAGTTTTCCGATGTACTTCAGGATGTGAATAAGGCCAAACAAAGTGAGAGTGCTATGAGTGCGGAACGTGCTGCTAAAGTAGAAGCATTAAAGGCCCAAATTGCCGAGGGTTCCTACAAACCGGACCTGCAAAAAGTAGCTTCTTCACTGCTGCAATTCATTGTTGAGGAGAAATAACATGAGTGCCAGAACAACGCGCGAACATCTCCTGGCTTTGAAAGAGGCGATCATCCAGGAGAGGCAACAGGCAATTACTCTCAATCTTGACGGCTTTTATACAGCTATGCAGGAAAAGGAGAATATTCTTACTGTTCTGGCCAACGTGAAGACACTCGATGAAGCA
>JAAUYI010089371.1_pt1 | contig 29055 bp, 31 predicted proteins | sample 7278041 | NCBI WGS metagenome assembly JAAUYI01 (sample SAMN14350216, study PRJNA611818) | marine sediment metagenome | isolation source: surface marine sediment (0.6m) | place: French Polynesia: Moorea | collected 2018-08
GTGAAGATAAGTGCAGCAAAAGTCGCTGAGTTTTTTAGGTGCAAACGAAAAAGATGGGGGATTGAGAGAACGTTTTCTTGGTTAAAACAGAAGGGTCGGAGGCTCCTGATGCGATGGGAGCGATTGGCGGGTTTATGGGAAGCTTTTAGCAAGCTCGGGCTCATCTATATGTGGTTAGGGTATTTAGTTGGACAGGTTCTTGATAAAACCTCTTTTTGTTGGTTTAACCTGCAATAATCTAAATTATAAAGAATTTTTATGATTTTTTTCATTCGCAGATGTATTAAAAAACATTTTTATACTAAAACAGATTGCTGGCTAAAGCCAGGAAAGGAACCGGGAAAATAAAGCTGGATCTTTGGATGGAAAGTGGATAGAAAAATAGTAAGTGATGGGTACGATAGTCCAATTTGTTAACTAGTCTTGCAAAATCATTACCTGTATCAAAGTGATGCGTAGGGCTTCCAAAGCCTTTGCTCAAAATTTCTCTAGCTTTCAATGCAGAAAGTGTGGCCACCACAGCAAGGCGTGAACGAAGGGGATCGAGATCGAGTTTTTCTGGTATGATGATCGGGTCTTTTAAGAGTGCTTTTCTTTCCTCTTATGGGTTTCTTTTTTCAAAAAAGTAAAGTGAAAGTAAAGCTTTCGCAGTAAACGGTAGAAAATGAGCGGACAAGAAAAAAAGAGAAATGCATACAGAGCATCTGCAAGAGGCATCAGGAGAAAGTCGGTGATCAGTCCTTTAAATGTAAAAGGAAGGCCTGGATCATAAAGAGTTAATAATAAACGAGAAATTAGGGTTGATCCTAAAGAGATTAGAGCAGTATATGAAGCGAGTCCACTTGATTTATCAACAAAATAGATGCGAAAGCTGTATAGACTGATTGTAACTAAAAGCAGTTGTAAAGCGCGGAGTCCAAAAGGGGATGTGGAAAAAAGATCGAGGATAAAACCACAAAGTATTGAAACCCATAGAGCTTTCATCCATTTGCTACGCCAATATAGAATGGCTAAATAGGGGGAAAAAGGGAGGATAGGAAAAAAAGAAGTCAGAGCAAAAAATAAAGCTATGAGGAAAAAAGGCCATGTTTTTTGTTGCTTCATGAACCTAGCCAGAATGAAAGGATTGAGTTGATGTCTGCAGTTTTTGAATAGCTGTTCCGCTTTTTTTTTGATGCCAATTCCAGGCAGTTTCAATCATCTTTACAAGGTCAAACGATGGCTTCCAATGAAGAGTTTCCACGGCCTTAGTGCCATTTGCAATTAAAATTGGGGGGTCTCCAGGAAATCGAGATCCCTTAAGAATGGGAATTTTTGCTTGCACTTTTTCTTCGACATAAGAAATGACATGCCGGACAGAGTAGCCCTTTCCTGTCCCAAGATTTAGAATGAGATTTACCTTTTTTTCTAATAACTTTTCAAGAGCAAGAATATGTGCCTGGGCTAAGTCTGCAACATGAATGAAATCTCTAACGGGGGTCCCATCTTCTGTTTCATGATCTTCACCATTCAGTGTAAATGTGTCCCTTTGTCCTAAAGCAGTCTGGATCAAAAGAGGAATCAAGTGAGTTTCAGGATCGTGGGATTCTCCAATTTCCCCATCTAAATCAGCTCCAGCAGCATTAAAGTAGCGTAAAATTGCGTACTGAAGACTTGGGACTGTTTGGAGAATTTTTTCCACCATTAATTTGGATTCTCCATAAGGATTAATGGGTTTTTTTAAGTGGCCTTCATCAATCGGAACTTTTTGAGGCATTCCGTAAATGGCACAAGTACTTGAAAAAACAACTAGAGTGATCTTTTTTTCATGAAGGACTTCAAGAAGTTTGAGGGTAGCGCTTACGTTGTTTCGGAAATATTTCAATGGAATCTGATGAGATTCTCGGACATTTGAATAGGCAGCTAGATGGATTGTTCCACAAATAGGATGCCGTTCAAGAAGAGATTGAATGAGCTTTTTGTCTCCAATATCCCCTTCAAAAAATGGACCCCATTTGACGGCTTGCCGATTGCCCGTAGAGAGATTATCAATTGTGACTGGAAGGTAGCCTTTTTTTGCTAACGCTTTGCACACATGGCTTCCAATATAACCTGCTCCCCCAGTTACAAGAACAGCTTTCATACAGCTCCATGGGATCGTAAGACTAAGGGAATGGTTTTTAAGACAAGATAAAGATCATAGAAAAAGGACTGTTTTTTGCAGTAGAGGTTATCGAGCTTCACTCGATCTTTATAGGAGAGGTGGCTACGCCCGGAGATTTGCCAAAGCCCTGTGATTCCGGGTTTTACGGAAAGAACGTTATGCGCATACTTTTTTAGGGGACTACTTTCTTTTTCTTCTAATTCGTAAATATAATGAGGTCTGGGTCCTACAACGCTTAAATCCCCTTTTAAAACGTTGAAAAATTGGGGGAATTCATCAAGGGATGTTTTTCTTAAGAATTTTCCAATGGTTGTACAACGAGGATCCTCTTGAAGCTTTTGATAAACGTTCCATTCTTTTTTTATTTTGGGATCGTTTCTTAATACCTCTTCAAGGCGCTCTTCGGCATCAAGATGCATTGTCCGAAATTTGTAAGTTTTGATGTGTTTTTGGCCTTTTCCCAGACGTTTTCCAACGTAAAAAATTGGGCCTCTTGAGTCGAGCTTTATTAAGAGGGCGATCATCAGGTAAATAGGCAAGAAGAGAATAACGAAAGCAAGACTAAATATAATGTCAAATAAGCGCTTGAAAAAAGGATAGGTTTGTTTTCTTATGGCCATTTCTACTTATGCACCTTATCATGCCCTTTATTATTTTTCAAACTGGAGAAGCCCTTGAACGTTTAAGGCTTTTTCTGGAAGGGCATTTAAAGCTTTTTCAAGAAATGAAGAGCTGATAGCTTTAGCTTTTTCTAGTCCAAAAAGTGATAGGCAGGTTGATTTTTTATTTTTAGCGTCTGAAAAAACCGGTTTTCCCAGAGTTTTTTCGTCTGAAGTCACATCAAGGATATCGTCATGTATTTGAAAAGCGAGTCCAAAATATTTTCCGGTATTTCTAAAAGCTGTTTGCTCTGAATATGAAGTGCCACTGATAACAGCGCCACATTCTAGGGCTGCAGAAAAAAGGGCTGCGGTTTTACCCAAATACATAAAAAGAAGGGTATCCCAATCAGGTTTTGTCTCTTCCGAAAGAAGATCGACAACCTGCCCCCCAATCATTCCCTTACTACCTGCTGCTTTAGCGATGATGGTAATGATCTCACGCGGAAGAGAACTTTTTGCAAGGACTTCAAAAGCGTAAGTGAGAAGAAAATCTCCAGCTAAGACGGCTTGACCTTCGCCATAAATTTTATGAAGAGAAGGTTTTCCCCTCCTTAGATCATCATCATCCATACAAGGAAGATCATCATGAATTAAGGAGTATGTATGGACCATTTCAATTGCAGCAGCTGCGTCTAGACCCTTTTCAATGGGGATTCCGTAGTCTTCTAGAACTTTAAGAAGGAGAAGAGGTCGGAGCCTTTTTCCTGGGAGGAGGAGAGAATAGCGAGCAGCTTCATATAGAAGAGATTGGGGACCGTCTTTTTCAGTAATCAGTTGACTTAAGCGTTCATCGATCAATGAATGCAGGGTCGGTTTCAAAGACACTTGTGTCATAGTTAAGTTCCTTCTTTCGATAACTAGAACGAAGCTCCCTCAAAAGATCTGTGGATACCTTTGGTATTCCGACTCCAAAATAGTGAAATCCTTTAAGGACCATTTCTTTAGGATGGTATTGGTTCCTACCATCAAAGAATGCCCTGCCGCGCATTTTTGTTAAAACAGTTTTTAAGTTCACGAACCGAAATTGTTTCCATTCGGTCATTAAAATAATGGCATCTGCATTAAGCGCTGCTTGGTATTCATTCAAACAAAAATGGATATGTTTTTTCCCCTTGAGCTCTTTTTTTGCATTATCCATTGCGATAGGATCGTGCAAGCGCAGGTTCGCACCTTTTTTGAGAAGGGAGTGAATAAGTGTTAAAGAAGGAGCTTCTCGCATATCATCTGTATTGGGTTTAAATGCGAGCCCCCAAATTGCAATTGTTTTTCCTTTCATCCCACCCTTTTTAGAAAAATACTCGGAAACACGTTTGGAAAGACGTTTTTTTTGCCTTTCATTAACAGTGTCCACAGCTTCAAGGAGGGGTGTTTCGCAGCCCAAGTCTTCTGCAATTGCACAGAGCGCACGGATATCTTTAGGAAAACAAGAACCACCATAACCGGCCCCAGCATACAGGAAGTGGTATCCAATGCGATGATCCCCACTCATTCCAAGGCGTACTTGATGAATATTTGCCCCAACCTTTTCGCAGATTCCTGAGAGCTCATTCATGAAAGATACGCGGGTGGCAAGCATCGCATTCGATGCATATTTAGTCAGTTCTGCGGACTCAATATCCATAATGAGAACCCGGTCGCGATTCAGGGTGAATGAAGAATATAATCCTTTTAAAATGCGTGTTGCTCTTTCACTATCACTCCCAATAATAATCCGGTCAGGTTTCATGCAATCATCTATCGCGGATCCTTCCTGTAGAAATTCAGGGCATGAAATGATATCGAAAGAGATATTCATCTCTCTTTCTGCTAACGCATCTTTAAGGATTTGTTTAAGTTTTCGTGCAGTTCCTATAGGAACCGTTGATTTATTAACAATCACAGCATACTGCGTTAAATGCTTTGCTATGGCGCCTACTGCTGATTCGACATAACTAAGATCTGCCGCGCCATTTTTTTGAGGTGGGGTTCCGACTGCAATGAAAATGACTGCAGCTGTCTTTGCAGCTTCATAACTTGTTGTAAATTGAAGTCTTTTTGCTGAGGCATTTCGGGAGAGGAGTTCTTTGAGACCCGGTTCATAAAAGGGAATTTCACCTTTAGTTAACCGCTCAATCTTACCCTTATCGATATCTAAACAGGTCACATGGTGTCCCATTTCTGCAAAACAGGTTCCTGTGACCAACCCAACATATCCCATTCCAATGACTAGAATTTCCACGAATCGACCTCATTCTTATAGTTTTTTTAAGTAGCCACTACGTAAAGTATAGATAACATCACACTGTTTGGCAAGTTCATCGCTATGAGTCACAACAATTAGTCCCTTGTGCATTGTTTTAGCAGAAGAAATTAAAAGCTCATGAATTTTTGTAGAATTTGCATCATCAAGATTCCCCGTCGGTTCATCGGCCAAAATAAGGTCAGGATTATTACAGAAAGCTCGGGCAATCGCAGCGCGTTGTTTTTCTCCACCGGAAAGCTGTTTCGCTAAGTGGTGCCTATGATCTTCTAATCCAACCCCTCGAAGGAGTTTTTTTGCGTGGTCTTCTTTATCGCTCATGCGCGCAATTCTTGTCGGCATTAAGACATTATCGATGACCGAATATTCATCCAGAAGGTTGTAGTTTTGAAAGATGAACCCAATGTGCTGGTTCCGCAAAGTTGCTGCTTGTGCACTTAGGGCATTTTTACCTGCAATTTCCAAGGTCCCCTCTGAAGGAGTATCTAGGGTGCCTAAAATATGGAGTAGAGTACTTTTTCCTGCACCAGAAGAGCCCATAATTGCGATTGTTTCACCCGCATGTAAAGTTATGGAAACTTCTTTTAAGATTTCACATTTTCCAGGACCTTTAAAAACCTTCTTTAAGTGTCTTGCTTTGAGGATAATCATTCGGACCTCAGGATTTGGGAAGGCGAGAGTTTTGTAGCTTTTAAGGCTGGGACTAAGCCGGCAACAAGAGAAAGAATGGGTGTTGCTGTCAAGATAAAGGTCGATGCGTGGTGGCTTAACTGGTTTGGAAGAGATGTTCCATAAAAGGCAGTATTGAAAGCCTCATGTCCCTGCAAAAAGCTCAAGAAGCTCACAACACCATCAATACTATGAAGGGTAAGCATTGCTGCAAGCATTCCTATCAGAGTGCTAACCGTTCCCATGACCCCGCCGCACAGGGTAAAAATAAGTGCAATACTTTTTTTAGAGGCCCCCATAGCGCGGAGAATAGCAATTTCCTTTCGTTTATCATTCACCAAGATAACTAAAAGGGAAAGAATATTGCTGCAAGCAACAAGAAGAATAATCACTCCAATAAGCGTGAAGAGATATTTATCACTTTGAAATTGTTGGAGAAGATCTTTTGCAAAGTCATACTCATGGAACGTTGTGACTTTCCAGTATGGAGAGAGTCCTTGCTGCTCAAACGCTTCTTCAATTTTTCTTTTCATTTCCTTGGTTGCACCTAAATCTCCCGAGTAGACTTGAATCCCATTCACCATGTTAAGGTCAATCATTGATTGAGAAGCTGCATTGATTGTATGGGGGAGTTGTGGGCTTGTTAGGATCATTTTTGCTCCAATCGCCATGACACCGGGATCGTAAAAACCGCAGACTGTCACAGGAAGGCGTTGTTCTTGAACCGAACTACTTGTTGCGGCTCCGTAGGAAAAATAACCAACATCTCCTATTTGAACACCGCTATTTTGAAAGTGTTTAGGTAAAACAATAGCGGTTGCTTCGGTTTTGGGTAGAAAAACTTGGTCTTTTAGAAAATAAGGCCATAAAGGGGAAATTTCGGGTGCACTTTCAAAGTATGTTTTTACTTTCCCTTTTTTGATCTCAAGTCCGTCCCAAGGCACTTTCCCTTTGAGTGGAATTCCTTGGAGAGCAGTTTTGACTTCGAAGCGCAGATCATTCAATGAACAGATCTCCTCCAAATTTGTTGGACATAGCTCAACATCCATGGATATTTTTCCCTCGATAAAAAGAGGAACTGAAAGGGCGACATCATAACTGTTTCCATCACTTCCCATGTACTGAAAACGGCCTTGTTTTTTGACAATTTTCCCATTGCACTTTTTTTGGTCTACAGGGAAAACAACTTGGGTCACTTTTCCGCGCTTAATGGGTGCGTAGGCATCAAACTCGAGGCCTTCTGGGACTAGAACTCCTAGAGCTTGCCAGTGATGAGAAGTTGTTTCCATTTGCTCAATGGTGATGTAGCTCAAAAGTGTTTTCAACCTTTTCCGAAAGTCAGAGGTGGAAGCTTTTGCAAGATCATGGGGAGAGTCTTCACTGATTCCTTTTGAAGAAACGTCAGCTAAAAAGAAGAGGTGGTTTAGGTCTTCTGTGCGGGGCGGTTCAATGAGACTTGGAAGTTCAGGGTTTTTCCCGTTGAAGGTTGAGATATAGGATACTTGTGCGCTAAACCCTTGTCCTTTTTCTTGCATTCTCGAAAAAGGGATTCCTCGTGGGCGAACCATGCGGAGTTTTAATATAGCGCCAGAGATTTCATAATCCTGCGCCAAAAGGTTTAATCCTTGAAGAATATGAAAGGTTTCTTTCACAAGATCTTTCGTAGATCCATCTGCGTTACACAATTTGTTCGGCCATCGCTTCGGGACTTCCTGATCATATTCGGGGGAGTAAGGGTCAGTGAGTGAACTAGAGGCTTTTTCACCAATACTTTTGTAGGTGTAGTCAGATTCCTGACTGATGCTATCTACTTGATAATAGTAGGAATGGTAGTAGTTCTCAGTTGGAGTAATCCGGATCGGAGCATTGAGAGAGGTCAATTTTTTAAGCCAATTCTTCTCAATCCCATCGGTAACCGATAGGAAGACAAGAACTAACCAGACTACTAATGAAATAACCCCAACTGACATTAGGGCTATGAGCGACATCGATAGCTGCTTTTTCCTCGGGATGAGGTATTTGCGTGCAATCGAAAATTCAAAAATCACTTGGCTTCTTTAAAAATAACGTGTTTTCTAAGTTTTTTGTCGAACTTCTTAAGCTCTAGCCGTTCAGGACTATTGCGTTTATTTTTAAAAGTCCAATACGTTTCAGCACTTGCGGTGCTCTTTAGTCGGATTTTTTCGCGTGCGCCTTTTTTTGCCATACTATAGTTCCTTGTTTGCCAACCATACTATTAAAAATGATGAAAAATGTCTAGCAGATCAAGAGAAGAGATGGTAACCTCATTTGAGTCTTTCAGAGGGGAGTGCGTGGGAAGGGTTGAACATCATTAGAAAAATCTTTTCTTTGATAGAGATGATAACCTAGGCCTGCAATCATTGCAGCATTATCAAGGCTAAGCCCTCTAGGAGGCCAAAAGACTGGATAAGGGGATTTTTTAAATAGTCTCCTTAGCTCTCCATTTTGGGTAACACCCCCTCCCAAGTAGATTCCTTTACAATCAAAAGTTTTTGCTGCTTTTAAAGCTTTATTCAGAATGTCCTCTAATGCAGCTTTTTGAAAGCCAGCAGCTAGATGTTTTTTTTCACTTTTCTCAATAATTGTTGGTTCTTTTCGGCCACAATTTGTCCCTTTGACTTGGTAGAGAACGCTAGTCTTTAACCCACTAAAGGAAAAATCTAGAGGGCGCTTTTTGACTTGTCCGCTTTTAAAAGGATATTTTGCAGGGTCGCCGCTCTTGGCAACTCTTTCAATTTCTGGTCCTCCGGGGTAAGGAAGTCCAAGGAGACTTGCGACTTTATCAAAGGCTTCACCTACCGCATCATCAACAGTTGTTCCTAAAACTGCATAAGCGCAAACTCCAGTCAGCTTTGCTAGAAAGGTATGTCCTCCTGAAACAACGATTCCTAAGGATGGAAAGATAGGTTCGACGTCCATCATTGCTGCATAGATATGAGCTTCTACGTGATTGACGTCGACTAAAGGTTTGTTCCAGCCATAGGCAAGTGTTTTAGCTGCTGTGACTCCCATGAGCAGCGCTCCCAGTAATCCAGGACCATTTGCTACGGCAATAAGATCAATTTCATGGCTTTTTGTTGCTTCTTCTATAAGGGGAAGAAGGCGATCAATGTGGGCACGTGAAGCCATTTCTGGAAAAACGCCTCCAAAGGCCTTATGAATTTCAACCTGAGAAGCAACCAAATTGATTAAAATTCTTTTACCATCTTCAACGATACTGACAGCTGTTTCATCGCAAGATGTTTCAATTCCTAAAACTTTCATGCTGCTAAAGTCTACCAAGTTTTCCCTTTTTTTTCTCTCTTAAGGAAAGTTGTTATTGTCTTTACCATCGATTGCAGCGATTTTGGTTTTTTTTGGATAAGGTTCTTCCATCCTAGAAGCCTAGAAGAAACTTAACCTTGATGAGAGAGATATGCTGCTTCAATTTTAGCAGCGAGAATCAAGTCATTTTCTTTGAAACTATCCACTTCATAGAAGAGGCAGCGCGAAGGTTTGGCACAACGAAAAGAACAGCGATCAACCGCTTTTATAGAGACATCGAAAACAGCTACATCACCAAGCAAGCAACCACCTACAAATGCCGCAGATACAAACCTCTTCTTGACGGCAAAAACATCTATTGCCTGACCGACAAAGGCAAAGGTTTTCTTGGAATTCCCCTTTCAAAACAAGAAAAAAAGAGGCAAAAGGACAATGCCTTGCTTGCAGTTCTCAAAGAGTGGATGATCTCTTTTCAGCAAGAGCGCAAAAGCGTCTTCGAAAAAGTTTTGCAGCTTTGCCTTAACTGGTGGTCTCAAAACCCCAAACTGCTTCAAAAAACGCTTCTTCTTCTCCGCAAAAAAATCTTAAAGGGCTACCGGGTTAGGGCGCCGCTCCGATGGATTTCAGCGGCACTCAAAGATTCTGGGGCTGGCTTCCGCAGAAAATTAGCTAGGAGGTATGCGACTATATGCTGCTTGGGGGCTTTCGCAACGCGAAATTCTGCCGCCAGTCCCTTTTTTTCTTCACCCTATATCGCTGAAGGAATCGGAAATCTAACGACCCTTGCAAAGAAAGGACTCGATGTATCCGAAGAGTCAATGCTTTTTCTGTTGCACAAGGGCTTTGATCAACTTGCCCAAGCGGCAAAGGTGTTGTTACGCATAGAAAGAAAAAGGGAGATAGAGAATTTCAACGGCTTTCTGAATTGGCTTGTCTCCTTGAGCGATCCTTTTTCTGTGTTCCAAAAAGAAAAGAGCAACCTAAACAACAGTGCTGGCGCAGCATGAGAGGCTACGGTAAATTTTGCTTTTTCATCGGTATTTGGTGTTCTTTCTCTCGGCCTCAGAATTTTTCGGTTAAAGATTCGAAGACAGATGTAGTTGAAAACACCTCTTCTCCTGAGGAGATTTTTTCCAAATACAAAAGGAAAGCAAAAAAAGGGGATGCAAGGGCGCAGTTTTTCTTGGGATATGGCTACAATAATGGAACAGGTGTTCCGCGTGATGCTCTTCAATCATTGTCCAACCTTCCCCCAATTGCGTATAAAGACGCTTAAGATTCTCTCCTTTTAAAGGAAAAACTCCAACAACGCAGGGATTGCCTTTTTTCTTAATGCGTTCACTCACGATGACAAACCTTTTGAATGTAAGCTTCTGTTTCTCCCCACAAAAAGCTGACAGGAAATGTTTTTTCGATCTGAAAAGCATTTTCATCATAATCGGTGAGGGGGTAACTGATACTGATGATTTTTGTTCTTTTGGGGTACCTTTTAAGCTTTTGAACTAGCAGGGTAATTTCTTGGTCGGGTAACGCTGTCCCATAAAGATAGATCACTGTTGCTTCAGGAAGTTCCTCTTTGAGCACATCTCCACAGATGAAAGTTACCCGTTCTTGATGATATTTATGGGATAGATGCCGGGATAATTTCACAAACTGAGAAATCCGTTCAATCCCAATCACTCGACAATTGAAAAAATGATAGAGGAAAAAAGCTCCTCGCCCTCTTCCGGAGCCCAATTCTAAGAATGTGTCGGTCGGTTCCAGTTCAGATTCTTGCGCAATTTTCTCATAAGTCATGAGAGGTGTTTCGCCGTAGGTATGGATCTCTTTATCATTTCGATTCTTGAGATAATTTTTACTGATCGTATAGGGATTTTTAAAAATGTAGGCAGTCAAAAGAGCGCGGTCGAGATGAGAAAAGGAATGATCGTGATAATAGCGCTTTTTAACTTCTTTTTGAAGCTTCCGATCAGTAAGCATATACTTGATCATGTTCCAAATTTGAATCATAAACAGTATTTTGCAACAACATTTGACAGGCGTCAATGAAAAATCATTAGTTAAAAAACTAAAAAATTGAAATAAATTTTCTTTCCTCTGATTCAACTTGGTCGATTCACTGAGAAAATTGTATGATTTTATCGCCATTATCTAGTCTTTCTTGGAAATACGCTCCTTTAGGTTCTACTGCCGGCCTCATTGTTTTAGAGAGGATTCGAAAGGATGATTTAGAAAAGAGCAGGCTATGGGCCTTGCTGTCATTATTCCGTTGCCTCTTACCAATTAATCGTTTGTCCGGGTTCAAGAACGCGAAAAGTTTTTGGATCGATTCCTCGTTTTTTCAAAGCACAATAAAGATCGTAAGGAGGCTGTTCAAGATCTTCACTTGAAAGACGAAAAGTTTTCCAGTGCATTCCGACACTTAGAAAAGAGCCCACTTCAGCATGAATTGCTGCAGCTTTATGCGGACTGATATGAACGGGGTCCATAAAGGCTCTAGGAACGTAGGTTCCAATGGGAATCAAGCTTAGATCCATTTTTCCAAACTCTTCTCCTATCTTCTTGAAATCTTTTTTATTATAGCCTGTATCTCCAACAAAATAGAGCCTTTTTTCCTCCTTTTCGTTTTGAAGAAAATCAACGACAAAACCCGCCCATAGTGTCCGATTTTTATCAAAAATACCTCGGCCTGAAAAATGTTGACTTGGAACAGCTGTGACTGCGACCTCTTGCTTTTTTGTACCGATCTGCACTTCTTCCCACCACTTCATTTCAATAATATGACGGAGACCTAACTTATGAAGACGCTTTTTTACTCCCAAGGGAACAACCCATGTAATTCCAGGATGAAGCTCTGCTAGTTTTAGGAGGGTCTTCTTATCGAAGTGATCGTAATGATCATGACTTAGAAGAACAAAATCGATTCTTGGCAGTTTTTCTAGGGTCAATGGAGTTTTATGTCTGCGCTTTGGCCCTAGAAAAGAAAATGGGGAACAGCGCTTGCTCCAAATTGGATCTGTAAGCAAAAAGAGATTTCCCACATTCACCAAAAAGGTGCAGTGATTAATCCAGGTGACTTGTGGAGCGCTGTCTTTTAGTTTACGTTTCGAGTTGGGGTAGTGAAACTTTTCAGGACACTTGTTGAGGATCCTCTTATCATTATAATAGCCTAATTGCCAAAGAATAATGTCAATGAGCGAACGTTTTGTCGAATCGATATGTGGATTGGCAAAACGTTTGCCTTTCTTATGATACCCCTGTCTCATAGCTTTTCCCCCTTAAGCCTACCCCGAATTAAATAAAACCTTTCATTCGGGGTGGGTTCTTACCTTTTCAGATACCTAAACAATGAAATAATCAAAAAGAAAATTTTGTAAAAAATACAACGAATGGAACAGGAGAAATATAAAAAGGGTTTTTCAAAGAACGCGCAGTAAGCACGGAGCGGTTGCTTTAAAGGTTACACTCTAATATTGAAGGCTTTTAGGTGAAGTATCTGTAAGAGATAGATCGCCTTCAAATTGAATGGGACCTGGAAAAAGATAATGGTCTTCTTCCATCCACTTCCTTCGGTTCTTTTCGAAAAACTTATAGGTTGCTCCTTCAAGATCGACCAAGGATTTACGGATCACAGGCTTTTCTTTTCCCTGACGCACTTCTACATTCATAAGACAGGTCATAGGAATTGCACAGATTTCCCAGTCCGATGAAGGTTTAACCAGCTGAGAAACAGCGCACATATAGCCTGTATGCCCCCCTCGGATCAGAAGAGCTGCAATATATCCAAGTGTATAACAATAGGTTGCGTCAAAGTTTGTGGGAAGTCCTGCTCTTCCTTCATAACCAAAGAAGTGATGCAAAGGGCTGAATTTTCCCGTAAAACTTGGGCGTTTTTTAAGGTCTTTTTTTACAAGTGTACTCAGAAGAACTTCTGTTTGAATGTGAGAGACTTGAACATTGCCATGAGGGTCTCGATCTAAAAGGAGTTGCTGAGCAATTTCTTTAGGAAGAAAGTCAAAGGTTGCTTTTGCTTGGGTACTTAAAGCCTTTTCATCTTTTTCTTCAGCAAGGAGAGTATTGAGTTCGTCAATCAAGACTCTCATTTCAGGAACGAATTCGATGATTCCTTCTGGAACCAAAATAACTCCGTAGTTATTTCCTTGATTTCCTCTTTTTTCAATCACATCAGCAAGAGAAATGATGATCTCTTGTAAAGTCATTTTTTTCTCAGCAATCTCCTCTCCAATAAGCGTTAGATTAGGTTGGGTCAAAAGAGCACATTCTAAAGCTACATGCGAAGCAGAACGTCCCATGAGCTTAATGAAGTGTGTGTATTTTTTTGCCGAAAAAGCATCCCTAGCAATATTTCCAATCAGTTCTGCGTAAGTTGTGCAAGCGGTATGAAATCCAAAAGAAATATCGACAAAGTCATTCTTCAAGTCTCCATCGATTGTTTTGGGAACTCCAATCACTTTTGTTTTACACCCTTTGCTCAAGGCAAACTCAGCAAGAATCGCTGCATTCGTATTCGAATCATCCCCTCCAATGATTACGACTCCATCTAGAAGGAGTTGATTAAACGTTTCTATCGACTGCTTAAGTTGCTCCTTTGTTTCAATCTTTGTCCGGCCAGATCCAATGAGGTCAAAACCCCCTTGGTTCCGATAGTTGCGCAATAAATCTTCCGAAAGCTCTAAAGTCTTCCCTTCAATCATCCCTGAAGGTCCCCCGAGGAATCCAATCAGTTGAGACTCATGATGAAGCGTTTTAAGGGCATCGAAAAGACCTGCAATGACATTATGTCCACCTGCAGCTTGTCCACCAGAGAACACAACGCCTACTCTTAAAGCCTTTGATAAGAGCTTTTCTCCTTTTTCAGGATAAAGAAGAGATCTCCCAAAGGTTCTAGGAAATTTTGCTTCAATTTCTTTTTCATCTGCAAAAGATGTTGTCGATCCATGTCCTTTAAAAATGGTATTTGTTTCCAAAGATTTAGGAAGGATTGGCTGATATTTTGTGCGGTGTTTTTGTAGTGGTGTCATAGACCTTAGAGTAGTGAATCGACCAAAAAAGATCTATCTTTTTTAAAAGCGCTGCTCTTACTCAACTTTTTTGTTCTTCCCTTTGCGCTTAACGAATTGCAGATCATGTTTAGGATAGAGAAAAATAAGAAGAAGCGTTCCCACAACGATTAGACAAAAAACCAGGATGACTTTTTGGGCAACTCCCACTCCCCAAACGAACAGCTGAATGAGGGCCCCAAAGATAAAACTTAGATAAACAAGTGGACTGATCAATCTCATCGGAGCAAATTTTGCACTGATTGTCAGCAAAGCTTGAAAGATCGCAGCAAAAAGGCCTGCTAGAAAAGCAAAACTCAAACTTTTAAAAGTATACACCTCTCCACCATCAGGAAAAAGATAAAACACAATCGCAGTGATAAGGACGGCTAGCGTAAAAAAATATGCCATGATCCGTTCCCAAGGCTCAGTGTAGTTTAAGGCCCGCATAGCTACAACTGTCGTTGCAGCAAAGATCGCTCCGACAAGGGGGATGACTTATAGAGGATTGAAAAGGGATTCCCCAGTTTCCAAGATGAAAAGAAGACCAATGAAAGCAATTCCTAAACCCCACCATAGACGATGAACAAACTCGACGCGAAGCCAAATGCGAGAAACAAGAGGAACGAACAGAGGAAAGGAGTAAAAGATTAAGGTTCCAGTAGCAAGAGAGAAGTGGTTAATGCTAAAGTAAAAGCAATAAAGCGCCGCTACCCCAAAAACCGAACGCACTGCTTGATATCTGTAGTTTTTTGTTTTGTAGAGCTCTGAAATTTTTGGAGCGGTTGGCGAAAGGGCGACCCAAATAAGGAGGAGAATCAAATTAACGATAGAACGAGCAAACGTTAAAAAATTTGTACTAAGATAATCAGAGGCTAGTTTGACAAACATCGCTTGAATCGCAAGAGAAAGTGCTGCAATCACCATGAGAGAAATAGCTAAGAAAAGGCGCTTTTTAGGACGCTTTAAATGTTGGATCATAATTCCTCTTTATCTATAGTATATTTATATAGTGCGTTAGGTTCAAATGGCAAAAAAATACATTTTCATGACAGGTGGCGTTGTTTCTTCATTAGGTAAGGGATTGGCGTCAGCCTCGATTGCAATGATTTTAGAGTCCCATGGATTAAAAGTAGCAATGCTTAAGCTGGATCCCTACCTCAATGTGGACCCTGGAACGATGAATCCTTTTCAGCATGGGGAAGTTTATGTGACTGATGATGGTGCGGAAACAGACCTTGATTTAGGCCATTATTACCGGTTTACCAATGCCCCTCTTTCAAAAGCCAGCAATGCGACTTCAGGCCAAGTTTACGAAACAGTGATCAAAAAAGAGCGCCACGGAGATTATCTCGGAAACACTGTTCAAGTGGTTCCTCATGTAACCGATGAAATCAAAAGGCGCATTTTTCTTGCTGCAAGCCAGGAAAAAGGAATAGATGTTCTTCTAGTCGAAATTGGAGGAACTGTCGGTGATATGGAATCTCAACCCTTTTTAGAGGCAATCCGTCAACTGCGTCTAGATTATGCTAAGGACTGTGTCAATATCCATATGACCTATGTCCCCTATCTAAAAGTGGCTGGAGAGGTCAAAACAAAACCCACACAACACTCTGTACATCAACTGCAAAGTCTTGGAATTTTTCCCGATCTCATTCTTTGCCGTTCAGAAAATCCCTTAGAAAAAGAAGTCAAAGATAAAATTGCCCTTTTTTGTAGCGTTCCCAAACAAGCTGTCATAGAACAGGTCGACGTCGACCAGTCCATTTATGAACTTCCCCTGACAATGATAGCACAAAAACTCGACGCAGAACTGTGCTCCCTCTTAAATCTTAAGTGCAATAAAGCTACCATCTCCAACTGGGAAAAAATGGTAAAAAACCACCTAAATCCCAAGAAAACGGTGAAGGTAGGTCTTGTGGGGAAGTATATCAACCACCAAGATGCTTACAAATCAGTGGTTGAAGCTCTCTGCCATGGAGGAATGGCTCATCATGCGAAGGTTGAGGTTGTGGAATATGACTCAGAAATTGCGCAAGAAATTGGAGAGTGCGATGGCTACCTTATCCCTGGAGGATTCGGGGAGAGGGGCTTTGAGGGAAAGGTTGCGGCTGCAAAACATTGCCGCGAAAAAAAAATTCCTTACTTTGGAATTTGCCTCGGAATGCAAGTTCTCGTCGTCGATTTTGCCAGAAATGTTCTAGGCCTTTTGCAAGCTAACTCTACAGAAATGAACCCCAACACTCCCGATCCCATTATCTCCCTTCTTTCAGAACAAGAGGGAATCGAAGATTTAGGGGGAACGATGCGCCTTGGAGCCTATCCATGCACTTTATCTCCTGATACAAAGTCCTATTTCGCCTACAGAGAAAAGAAAATTGAAGAAAGACATCGGCATCGCTTTGAATTTAACAATGCTTATAAACAAGCATGTGAAGAAAACGGTCTGGTGATTGCCGGAACCTACAGGGGGCTTTGCGAAATCACTGAGATTAAAAATCATCCTTGGATGGTTGGTGTACAATTCCATCCCGAGTTTAAATCAAAACCAACGGCTCCCCATCCCTTATTCAAAGCATTTATTGGAGCGGTCCTAAGTGGGTAGAGTGCTTGGGATTGACTTTGGAATGAAACGGATTGGTCTTGCGCGTTCAGATCCCATGAAAATGATCGCTTCTCCTCTCAAAATAATTTTTGCCGGGAAGAGCCTTGAGGAAACTGCTGATTTGATTCTCAAAGAGCTGGAAGATGTGGAAACAATCATTCTCGGACTTCCTCTCCTATTGTCTGGTAAGGATAGTGAAACAACACTAGCAGTGCGTAAGTTTGCTAAGATTTTGGAGAAAAAAAGTGGTCTTCCTCTGATTCTTTGGGATGAACGCCTCACTTCAAAGCAAGTTGAAAAACTACTGATTGAAGGGCAAGTCTCAAGAAAAAAACGCTCAAGTCATGTAGATACAATGAGCGCAACATTAATCTTACAAAATTATCTCGATGGAACCGACCGTGGTTGCGGAAGCTTTGTATGAAAAAAAGAGATTGAAGAGCTAAAAAAAGAAAAAGCTGTCTTTGGGAAAGTGATTTTTTTTCTCTTGATCTGGGAGAAATTTCACGAGAAGCGGTCCGACAAGACGGGTTTTGAAATCATCCTCTCGTTTCAAGAGGGAATGGATGATTTTTTCTAGCTAAAAAATTCTTTCTGACTTACCTTTGAGGTCATGTCTAAAGAAAATAGCATACATCCCTTTGAAGAGCCTGGTCAAACACTACGCAGTTTAGATCCTTGCATCGTGGTTATTTTTGGAGCCACAGGTGATTTAACAGCTCGAAAGCTGATGCCAGCCCTTTACAACTTAAAGCGGGAGGGTCAACTTCCCACGAGTTTTGCTTGTTGCGGCTTTGCTAGAAGAGAAAAAACTGATGAGGTTTTTCGCGATGAAATGAAGAAAGCAATCAGTCAATACTCACGAGTTAAACCGATTGAGGAGACTGTTTGGGAAACCTTTGCTCCTCAAATCTTCTATCATCAATCAGAATTTGACAACGATGCTGGCTATGAAAGATTTGCAAAACACCTTGCCACGATCGATTCTCAGATGGGAACAAGTGGAAACCGCATCTATTATCTTTCCACGCAACCGAGTTATTTTACAAAAATTGTAGCAAAGCTTAAAAAACATAAACTTCTTTACAATCATTTAGAACAGCAAGAGAAGTGGTCACGTGTCATTATTGAAAAACCCTTTGGTCATAATCTGACTTCTGCGTTAGAGCTCCAAAAAGATTTACTGGCTCATCTTTCAGAAACACAACTGTATCGTATTGATCACTATCTAGGAAAAGAAACGGTGCAAAACCTCCTTGTTTTCCGTTTTGGAAACTCAATTTTTGAAAACCTTTGGAATCACCGTTACATTGACCATGTTCAGTTTACAGTCGCTGAGTCTATTGGTATTGGAATGCGAGGGCGCTTTTATGAAGAACAAGGCCTTGTTCGTGACATGATGCAAAACCATATGATGCAGCTTTTTTCTCTCATTGCAATGGAGCCTCCTGTCAATTTAAGTGCTGAGGCTGTTCATGATGAAAAAGTCAAAGTTCTTGAAGCTCTCCGCCCATTTACCAATGAAGACTTTGAAACCGCTGCTGTTCGCGGACAATATGTCACAGGGTTTATAAGGTAAGAAGAGGTCAAGGCATACCGCGAAGAGGATAACGTCGATCCGAAGTCAAAAATCGAAACCTATGGAGCTGTTCGTCTGTTTGTGGACAATTGGCGTTGGGACGGAGTGCCCTTTTATCTCCGCGGGGCAAAGCGTTTACCCAAGCGAGCGACTGAAATTGCTGTGACTTTTAAGCATCCTCCAGGGGGGCTCTTCCAAGAGCATGGACAAAAACAGCCGTCCAATGTCCTTGCTATCCGGATTCAACCAAATGAAGGGATTGCTTTAAAAATGAACTGTAAAGTGCCCGGTCCAAATAGCCCTATCCAGCCTGTTAAAATGGATTTTCGTTATGGAGCCTTCTTCGGTTTAACTCCGCCAGATGCTTATGAACGTTTGATTTGTGATTGCATTGCTGGAGATAGTACACTCTTTGCGCGTCAAGACGAAGTCTTTCATTCCTGGCAATTTTTTACTCCTCTTCTAGAGCACTGGGCAGATACCGAGCCTAACGATTTTCCCAATTATGCTTCAGGAAGTTGGGGCCCTAAGATCTCTGATGAACTACTTGCGTGTGATGGTCGGGAATGGCGCTTAATTTAATTTTTTATTGAAAGGTCTCAAAAAAAAAGAAGAAGATCATTGAAAAAAGCCCTTTGTTAGGGCAAAGCGCTAGGTTATTATGGTTAATACAATTCACCCAGCAGATATTGAAACGGAGCTCGAGAAGATCTGGGATTCTCTTCAGGGAACCAACAAAATGCGGGCTTGCCTTTTCAACCTCATTATTTACGCAAAAAAATCGCAACGTCTGGGATATCTGAACGAAATGGCGCAAAAAATTATTCAGAAGTTTCCCTGTCGCATAATTTTTGTGACCTACGACGAAGCGTGCTTTAGCCGCGAGCTTAAAACAGCAGTTTCTGTCATGACAGCAGATAAAGGAGATTATGAGATTGCTTGTGATCTCATTGAAGTTGAGGTTTGCAATAGAGAGCATCCCAAAGTCCCTTTTGTGATCCTTCCTCATATTCTGCCAGATCTGCCGATCTATCTTGTTCATGCAGATGATCCAACCTTTGACAACCCTATCGCCCAAAAATTAGAATATCTAGCCCACCGCATTATCTTTGATTCAGAAGTAGCTTGCGATCTTCCAGCCTACGCAAAAGCTGTTCTTAGCCACAGTGAGCGTTGCCGCGCTGATGTTGCAGATTTAAACTGGGCACGCACTGAAGGGTGGCGACAACTTTTTGCCAGTGTTTTCAAAGGAAAAGAGTGTCTTGAAGATATCAAGCAGACAAAAAAAATGCAGATGCACTGCACTTCCCGAGATATTGACTCCCTTTCCCACACCAATGTTCAGGCAATTTATCTCCAAGCTTGGCTTTCTGTTCAACTTGGGTGGACATTAAAAAAAGTAGCCAAGGGCTTAAACTTTCAGTATGAAAGTGAATGTGGACTAATCGACATAGAACTTATCCCAGGCAAAATGCATACTATTTCTTCCAGAAGAATTTTATCGATCAAAATCTCCACTAATCGAGACGTTGAATATAACTTTAGACGAAAAGAAAACTATCCTCATCATGTGGTGATCGAAAAATCGAGCATTGAGCTCTGCACCCTTCCGACCAACTATGTTCTAGACAAAGATCTTTCAGGACAATCTCTTGTGAAAGAAATCTGTCATAAAGGAACGAGTACCCATTACATCAAAGTTCTTCAACTTCTTGCTAAAATTAACACCGAGTGCTTTTACAATGAGTCATAACCCTCATTTTTTTTCGTGGGATGAAAGGCGAGACATTGCTTGTCCAGGAAATAGAGAAGTAACGCTTACCTTTGCTGTTGAACATTTTATTCATTGCGGCAAGGAAGCGATGAAAAACCATGAGTTTTTCGCTGTTGCCCTTTCTGGAGGTTCAACTCCGAAAGCTATTTTTGAAAAGCTCTCATCGATCCGCCATGCCAGTGAATTAGATTGGAGCAAAGTGCTCCTTTTTTGGGGAGATGAACGCGCTGTTCCCCCTACAGATCTAGAAAGTAACTTTCGAATGGCAATGGATGCAGGGCTAAAAACACTTTCAATGCCGCAAGAGCATGTTTTTAGAATGGAAGCAGAAGGAAGCATTGAAGCAAACGCTCGCGCTTACCAAGCAAAAATAAAAGAAGTTTTAGGACCACGCCCCTTTGATCTCGTTATGCTTGGTATGGGTGAAGACGCTCATACAGCTTCTCTTTTTCCGGGAACAAAAGCCCTTGAGGAAACAATAGCCCTTGTTGTTGCCAACGAAGTCCCACAAAAAAAGACCTGGCGCATGACCCTCACTTATCCTTGTATTAATCGAGCAAAAAATATTGTGCTTTATGTTTTAGGAGAGTCAAAAGCCCCTATGGTCCAAGAGGTCTTTTTGGAAAAACATGACCCTCCCTATCCCGTATCCTTGATCGGTCGCCCAGGCAATAAGGCGCTTTGGGTCCTTGATTCAGAATCTGGCAAGCCCCTACTTAATTCTAAAACCAACATGTTATAGATAGGCTCTAGACCAGCAAAATGAACAAGAATCTGTTGTTTTGCTATGAAATTCGGTGGGTTAGGTAAGTATAAAATCAGAAAAATTTTAGAGGTCTTTTGTAGCGACCTAAATGCCTCAGTTGCAGCTCAGAATTTAGGGTTCAATCGCAACACGGTGAACAGATACTCCAATCTCTTTAGAGCAACACTCCTCTTCCTTCAGAAAGAACTGGGTGTTTTCGAAGTAATGGAAAATCGCATGTGAATTTAGGTGCAACTACAGACATGAAAACATAGAGCAAAGAGCTCTAAAAATTATGAAGAGATCAAGAATTTGCTAGTCTATAGCTATCCTAATTATACCTCGGCTAAATAGTTCCTCACAACTATGGGCATCAATATTTTCAAGCTAAGGAGCCATATTTTCTATGACATAAGCTGTTATATCAGTTATGCTCTTACGCAAAAAAGAGTTGAAATATTCTCCCTTCAATTTTAAAGAAAAAATAGAGTCGATTTATTGAATAGAGTTTTATATTTAGTTGATAATGATTTTATTGTGCAGGATTTTGACTCTATTGTTTCAGGCGTAAATTTTCAATACAACAGGAAGGCTCCTCCTTCTATCCCTTTACTTAAAGAAGTATTAAATGATTTATATTCTTCTGAGTGTGAGGAAGAATTTATTAAAAAATTAGAGTTTTTTATGGCTAAAGAAATAGCTTCGACGTGACAAATAGTCGCTAATATGAGAGCATCACGGGCGATGAATACAAAACTTTATGATGATCAGCTTATAGTTATAACAGGGGCTGCCGGATTTATTGGTTCGGGAGTTGTCCGCCATCTCAATGATAAAGGCTATTCCAATCTTTTACTTGTCGATGACTACCGTCAATCGATCAAGTGGAAAAACCTTCGGAATAAAAGATTCATTGATTTTGTTTCCCGCGGTGAAATTTTTGACTTTTTAGAGGGGCGGGAACAAGAGGTGGAAGCTTTTGTTCACTTAGGTGCCTGCTCAAGCACAGTCGAAACCGATGGGGACTACTTTATGAAAACCAATTACCGGTTTTCAGTGAAACTTGCAGAGTACGCATTAAAAAATGATCACCGCTTTATTTATGCATCATCAGCAGCCACTTATGGAGATGGATCACTAGGGTTTATGGACAATGAGTCAAAACTGGATACTTTAAGTCCCTTAAGTATCTATGGGTTTTCCAAGCAGATGTTTGACAAATGGCTTCAGGAACAAGGGGTTTTAAATAAAGTTGTCGGACTCAAATACTTCAATATCTTTGGCCCGAATGAGTACCATAAAGGACGGATGGGATCGATGGTCATGCATATGACCAATCAAATTCAAAAAACAGGAAAGGTTCGCTTATTTAAGTCCTCAGAACCTGAAAAGTTTGGTGACGGGGATCAGTGTCGTGATTTTTATTATATAAAAGATGCGGTTAAAATGACGACATTCTTTCTCGATCATCCTATTTGCGGTCTTTTTAATGTAGGGAGTGGACAGGCAAATACATGGAATGCAATGGCCAGAAATGTCTTTAAAGCTTTAGGAAAGATAGAAAATATCGACTATGTCCCAATCCAGGAAGATCTTTTGGGGAAGTATCAAAACTATACCTGCGCTGATATGAACAAATTTCAAAGTGCGATCAAAGCAAAAAATTTATCATTCAACAACGACTACACCTTTGATAGTGCAATCGAAGACTATGTTAAAAACTATCTCGTTAAGGCTGCAAGATGGTAAAACTTCTCAGCTCTTTTAGCCGCCTGAAACCTGCCAAGGTGTTAGTGCTTGGAGACTTTATGCTTGATACCTACACCACAGGACGAGTCCAAAGAATTTCTCCTGAGGCTCCAGTCCCCATCCTTCACGTTCAAAAAACAGAAGATCTTCCAGGTGGAGCAGGAAATGTTGTTCTCAATCTTAAAGCCCTAGGAGCAGATGTCGTTGCAGTGGGGCGTATTGGAGATGATGATGAGGGAGCGCGTCTTAAACAACTTTTTGAAAAAGAAGAGGTCGATACTTCAGGTCTTTTTATTCAAAAGGGGATCACGACCCCTTTAAAAAATCGTTTGATTGCCGATGCTCAACAGTTGATTCGCGTTGATCAAGAATGCATCACCCCTCTCTCATCTGAAATAGAAGAAAAGGTGCTGATTTATATCGCTGAAATAGCGTATCAGATCAAAGTGATTGCAATTTCAGATTATGCTAAAGGATTTCTTTCAAAGTCACTATTGCAAGCAGTCATTGATTTAGCTAGAGGGCGGGAGATCCCTACGATTGTTGATCCCAAAGGGGATGATTTTTCTAAATATCGAGGAGCGACGATGATTAAGCCCAACTATAAAGAAGCAGTCGCTGCTTCACAACTTCCCAGTGATGCAAATCTCGATACAATCGGTCATGCACTTCTTTCTCAAACCGCTTCGGAAATGATCATGGTGACCCGTTCAGAAAAGGGAATCTCTCTCTTTAAGAGAAATTCTGACCGGTTTGATTTTCCCGTGAAGTCTAACGAGGTCAAAGATGTGACAGGAGCAGGAGATACCGTTTTAGCAATGACAACCATGGCTTTTGCGTCAGGACTTTCCCTTGAGGAAGGACTGGAGCTCTCTAATATCGCGGCAGGAATTGCCACGGAGCGTTTGGGTTGCGTTCATGTCTCTCTTTCAGAACTTGCTGAACGTCTATTAGAAATAAATGTCAGTAACAAAATATTTGATGAAGATCACCTATTTGCTCTGGAGCAAGCATTGGAAGGAAAAAAGCTGACAATTCTTGGAATCAATACTGAAGAGGGGGTTTCAAGCGGTCTTTTTTCTCGCATTCAAAAGCTTTCTAAACAGTCAGCTGATGAAAGGCTTATGATTTATTTGATCGATTCTGATCCCGCTCAAGATTCTCTCTCACTTCTCTCTTCGCTCCAAGAGGTACATTTCATTGTCATTCAATCAGATAGCTTAACAAGTCTCACTGAAAAAGTACATCCAAATAAAGTATATATACTCAATAGTGATGGAACCTTAAATAACGTTTCTCACCTAAACGCTCTTTTGATGTAACCTCCCCATCCGTTCAAAATGTTTGCCATAAGTAACAAAAATTTGAAAATTATGGAATCTGATAATTGTCGGCTTATTTCCCCGAGTATTCTATCCGAAAGATATCACGTATCCCTTGCAGGAGCCTAGGCACAGGCCAAAGTTGTCTAAATGATTGTACGCAAAGCCGCTGGCCTCTTGTAGATGCTTACTGCAAGCGACAGGTCATTTTCATACATTGGTTTAGAAGCTCATTCCTTAGAAGGGGTTAGAAGTGTTACTCGTGGAATAACTTCTCTGTGACTTATATCCGCTTGAGGCAGCGGATTACATTTCGCGCAAGCGCTTAATTCTCATTTCAAGGGGAGGGTGCGTTGCAAAACACTTTAAAAAGCCTCTTTTTATAGAAGATGAAATCATTAAAGCATTGAGTGCATTTTTTTTATTAGAAGCTGAAACGTGATTCAGTCGCAGTCTTTCTAAAGCAGCGATCATCTGTTCTTTGCGCGTGAGGATGGCTCCTCCACGGTCTGCGCGAAATTCTCTCCACCTTGAAAAGGTACAAATCAGCAGTGATCCTAGGATCATAAAGACGCCTTCAAACAGCATTGTAAAGAGATAATAGTTTACATAAGAAGAGCGAGAGTTATTGGGTCGTCCTACTTTTGTGACGGCATAAGCTAAAACACGTGCTAAGAACAGCACAAAAGCGTTGACGACTCCCTGAATTAAGGTCATTGTGACCATATCACCATTGGAGATATGAGAGATTTCATGAGCGAGCACCGCTTCTAATTCATATTTTTCCATTTTAGCAAGAAGACCTGTTGATACGGCAACAAGGGAGCATTTTTTGGTCGGACCTGTTGCAAAGGCATTCATTTGTGTAGAATCGAAGATTCCAACTTCTGGAATGTCTGGGAGATTTGCATCGCGTGCTAAGCGTGCTACCATGTGGTAGAGGTCTGATTGAGGTCCATTAGGAGTAACCAATTGAATGCGCATCATCCATTTTGCCATTTTTCGCGACAGGGCAAGAGAAATCAAAGCGCCAACTATTCCCCAGATCAAACAGAAAATCAAAAGTGCTTGTAAATCAAGACCGTGAGAATTGAGATAGGGTCTTAGATTTAAAAGAGACAAAACGGCAGAAATCGTTAAAACAACTAAGCAGTTAACAGCAAGAAAAAGAAAGATTCGTTTAAACATTTTGGGCTCATTCAGTTTTTCCCAACAATATCACTTCTTCACCATTTTTATCCATAGTTATAACCGAAAGAATATTTTAATTAATAAAGTTTCCAAGTTTGATTGCATATAAATAGGTTATGTGCAAAAAATACACCATTTAGTTGATTTAAGAGTTCAATGATTAAAATGTCAAAAGTAGTTTACCCAAATTTTGAAATTGGAAATATTTCTAAATTAAAAGAAGCCCTTTCAAGTGAGGAGCTTTCTTTTGTATTAATCACCTGTTCAAAGCCTTCGAAAGAAGGCAAGATGACTGTTGAAATGGAGTATGAGGGAGATCGAGATTTAATCGCTTACCTCATGAAAAGTGCAGAAAGCTATTTTGTTTAAATTCCAATCTTTTGTACTCTGACTTCTAAGAATGCAAAGGACAAATAATGTTGGATGACTATAGCGCCTGGTTTGAGAAAAACGAAGCCAAGCTCTTAGAAAACTTTTTTACCTTTCTTAGGTTTCCTAGTGTCAGTACAGATCCCACCCATAGAAACGATCTTCTTGCTTGCAAAGACTGGCTCCATGCTTACATGGAATCCATTGGACTCAAAGTAGAAATTTGGGAAACTTCAGGACACCCTACTGTTTTTGGAAGTTATGAGCAGGGCGGAGGCCCAACCCTTCTTTTTTATGGTCATTATGATGTGCAACCTGCTCCTCCTTTAGATGAATGGAAAAGCCCTCCTTTCGAACCTGAAATTCGCGAGCGTGTTGTGTATGCAAGAGGGGCAATCGATAATAAAGGACAAGGGTTTTATACACTGGCTGCGATCCAGGCTTTTCTTGAGTGCGCCAAAGAAAAAAACATCAATATCAAAGTGTTGATCGAAGGGGAGGAAGAAATCGGTAGTCCTGGTCTTGAGGGAATTTTACCTGACAAAAGAAAAAAGCTAGCAGCGGATCATATCTTTATTGTCGATGCAGCCATGTATGCAAAAGGAATTCCGGCTGTGACTTTAGGAATCCGTGGTGCTACAACCATCAATGTCACCGTTAAAAATAGCACCACTGATCTGCACTCTGGCGTTTATGGGGGAATTGTTTTAAATCCTGCACGGGCACTTGTAACCGCTTTAGGGAAGATGTGGAATGAAGAAGGCAAAATCTGCATTCCCAATTTTTATGAAGGGGTTAGAGCTTTATCGCAAGAAGAACATGATGCATTTGATTGGGACGTGGATCCAACAGACTGTGCTGCTCTATTTGATGTCAAGGCATTCAAAGGAGAAAAAGGCTTTTCCCTTCTCGAATCGAATTGGATTCGACCCACTTTAGAAATTAATGGAATGGAGAGTGGTTACACTGGAGAAGGTACTAAAACAATCATTCCTTCAAAAGCAATGGCTAAACTTTCTTGTCGTCTTGTTCCTAATCAAAATCCTGAGCATGTGATCTGCTCTATTGAGACTTTTTTGAAAAAAAACCTCGCTGAGGGTCTAGAGCTAAGTGTAGAAAAAGGGTTTGGAGCTCCGGCTTTTATGACCTCACCTCATTTTGAAACGGTTGAAAAAGCCTTGAAAGCCTACGAAGGAGTCTATCACACGAAATGTAGACGTCAACTTTGCGGGGCAACCATTCCAATAGCTGGAAGACTTTTTGAAGTTTGTGGAGGAGGATTAGTGATGATTGGGATGGGTCTTCAAACAGATAAGATACATGCTCCCAATGAATGTTTTAGTCTAGATCGTTTTAAAGAAGGCTTTTTGTCGATCACACAAATCTTAGAAATTTTCTCGAGCAGAGGTTTTCATGGCTCGAATGAATGAGATCCTTAAGGAGTGGACAAACTTTTCAGTGTCAGAAACAAACCCCCTTTTTTGGATGCTTTTGGGACCTCTTTTGGCCATGCTTACCTTGATTGTTGCGATTCCAAACTTTTCAAATTCTTATCTTCCTTTGATGACTGTGATAGGGTTTGTGGTTTGTTGGCGTTATCGAGTGAGTGGTTTTTTTCTCACCCTGGTGTTTTTTGTTTTTTATTTTGCTTTTCATTATTTTTTCGGCCCACAGGATACTTTTTTATGGAAAGTGGGTTGGGGCTGCTCATTTGCTTTGGGATTAACAATCGCTTTCTTATCGATGGAAGAGCTAAAGAGTTATTATACTAAGGAAAAAGAAGAAAAAGGAAAAGCTCTGAAAGAACTCCAAATCTCACTTCATAGCTTTCAGGAAAAAACAGCAACAGAAAAGCGCGTTTTAGAAAATGAGATCCATAACTTAAAAGAAGAGCTTTCCTCTTGTCGAGAAGAAGTGGAGGTTCTTTTAAGCCTCGTCGATGCAAGTCGGATTGAATCAGACAAATTTTATAAACAAAGTAAAACCCTTTCAGCAGAATCTATTGAGTTGCAGCGGGAACTAGAAGATTTAAAAATCGATTTAAAGCAGACGAAGGAAAAACTTACAGGCTTTGAAATCAAGCACCAAAAAGTTTCTACAATTGCTGATCAAAGACTCAAAGAATTAAATACTCTTCGTGTAAATCTCTATCAATCACGTCTTCTTACCGAAGAGTATCAAAAGCAAATTGAAAAAGCACGCGTCTATTTTAAGGCTAAACAAAAAGAGAAAAAGATAACATCTATTAAAGAAGCTCCTTCAATTCCCAAGAAAAATGAGGGAAACCTTGTTTTGAAAACGCTTGAAAAAGATAAAGGGATGATTAAAAAAGACTATGATCGAACGCTGAAAGAGTATCAACAGCTTAAAATAGCGTTTGATGCAGGCCATCTAAAGCTTCCAAAAGCCCCAGATAAAGCGCTTAGCGTTGAGATGAATCGTCTCGCTGCTCAAGTAAAGGAAAAGAAACAAAAGCTTGAACAGACCAAATCAGAGCTCATTAGTATTGAAAGAGAAATCTTTGTTACTAAAAAAGGACTCCAAGAAAAAGGATCTTTTGCTCATTAATTTTCACTAAAAAGTCCTCAGAGTAAATTTTCTCTCATAACTTCTCTGTGATCTTTGCGTCGCATTAAAACTAGGCAGGGGTGAGGATTTCGTAACTCTTATCAGTAATAAGGAGGGTATGTTCCCATTGAGCACTTGGCTTTCCATCAAGAGTACGAGCGGTCCAGTGATCATTAGGATCTATTTTTCCCTCCCGTACGCCTGCATTGATCATTGGTTCAATGGTAAAGGTCATTCCTGCAGCAAGGGAAATATCAATGGTATTGTAAGTATGGGGAATTTGGGGAGCTTCATGAAAATCCACACCAACACCGTGAGCGACAAACTGATTCACGACGGAACATCCTTGACTTGTCGCATAATCTTCAATCACTTGTCCGATTTCTGAAAGAAGGACTCCAGGCTGGAGAATTTTAATGGCACGCATCAGGCACTCGTAGGAAACATCGACAACTTTTTGCTTTTCTTCCGTTGTTTTACCTATCGTTACCATGGCACTACAGTCTCCATAGTATCCATTAAGAATGGAAGTGACATCGATATTCATGATATCACCTTTCATTAGGGGCTTTTCATTGGGGATTCCATGACAGATCACTTCATTAAGAGAGGTGCAGATTCCTTTGGGAAAGGGAGGGTGACCATAGCCTAAAGAAGCAGGGATAGCACCCGCTTGTTTATGAAGTTTCATGGCATAGTCATCAAGCTCTTGAGTCGTGACTCCTTCCTCTGCCTTTGCGCAAACTTTTTTCAAAATCGTTGCTGCAAGCTTTCCAGCTGCGCGAATTCCCTCAACTTGCTTGGGAGTTTTTAAGAGGATTTGATACTTCTTAAAGTAGGTCTCTTTCATGCTCTGAAAATCTTGAGGAGCGAGGAGCGGGTGGTGACATTTCTTCCACTTTTTTTTGCTTCCGCACCAGCAGGGATCATTTCTTGTGATCATAGTGATTCCTATTTGGAGAGGAATTATAGTGAAAAGAGCTATCGATGTCTAGCTACAATCTTAACACCTGACAAAATTCAAATATTTCCATAAGGGCTCGATTTTTCTGAGATAGATAATAGCTTCTAGAATGTATCTCAACCCTTGTTTGA
>JAAUYI010099696.1_pt1 | contig 29053 bp, 25 predicted proteins | sample 7278041 | NCBI WGS metagenome assembly JAAUYI01 (sample SAMN14350216, study PRJNA611818) | marine sediment metagenome | isolation source: surface marine sediment (0.6m) | place: French Polynesia: Moorea | collected 2018-08
ATCGAGGAATGCGGCTTTCATCCAGGTCTGGCAGGTCAGCAAAGACAGCCGCGACGATGACGGAACGTCCCGACGAACGCAAACCGTACGCTCATCGGGCAATTTGTCGTTAGACTAGGCGACCCCGGCAGCGCCGCGGGCCCCACAAGAACAGAGCAAGGAGAACGGTAATGTCGATCGAAGCAAAACGTACGCCGGACGAGCGTTTCGACGGCTTGCCCGGGTGGGACTACGCTCCGCACTACATCGACGACCTCGAAGGTTATGAAGGCCTGCGTATGCACTACGTGGTCGAGGGTCCCCGGGACGGCGTCACGTTCCTGTGTATCCATGGCGAACCCACCTGGGCTTACCTGTTCCGCAAGATGGCGCCGGTATTCCTGGGTGCCGGGCACCGCTTTGTCGCGGTCGACATGTTCGGCTTCGGTCGGTCCGACAAGCCGGTGGATGACGACGTATACACCTATCATTTTCACCGCAATGCGCTGCTCCGTTTTGTCGAGAAGCTGGATCTTTCGAACGTCTGCCTGGTCGTGCAGGACTGGGGCGGGCTTCTCGGCCTGACGCTGCCGATGGAAGCGCCGGAGCGCTACACGCGGCTCATCGTCATGAACACCGGGCTGCCGGCCGGTGAAAACGCCGGCAAGGGATTCGCCGACTGGCGTGCCTACAACCGCGCCAACCCGGACCTGAACGTCGCCGGCCTGATGGCGCGGTCGACACCCGTGCTGAGTGAGGCCGAAGCGGCGGCGTACGATGCGCCGTTCCCGGACCAGTCTTACAAGGGCGGCGTGCGCCGTTTTCCCGAGCTGGTCATGCTGACGGAGAGCGAAGACGCGGACCTGACGCCATTGTCGAGCGAAGGCGTCGAGACGTCGCTTGCGGCGCGCAAGTTCTGGAGCGAGCAATGGGCAGGCGACAGCTTCATGGCTATTGGCATGCAGGACCCGGTGCTCGGCCCGCCGGCGATGCAGTACCTGCATGCGATGATCAGGAACTGCCCCGAGCCGATGGAAGTGGCCGACGCCGGCCACTTCGTGCAGGAGTGGGGTGGGCCGATCGCAGAAGCGGCGCTCGCGCGCTTCGGGCTGGCTTAAGCCAGGGAGTCCTGCATGAAAACACGCATCACCGAGATGCTCGCTATCGAGCATCCGATCATCCAGGGCGGCATGCACTATGTCGGTTTCGCCGAGCTTGCGGCCGCGGTATCGAATGCCGGCGGGCTCGGTATTATCACCGGCCTGACGCAGAAGACGCCGGCGGATCTCGCCAACGAGATCGCGCGCTGCAAGGACATGACGACCAAACCGTTCGGCGTGAATATCACCTTCCTGCCGACGGTCAATGCGCCGGACTACCCGGGTTACGTCAAGGCGATCATCGAAGGCGGCGTCAAAGTCGTCGAAACCGCGGGTAATGACCCGCAGCAGGTGTTGCCGTACCTGAAGGATGCCGGCATCAAGGTGATCCACAAGTGCACGTCGGTGCGCCACGCGCTGAAAGCGCAGTCGATCGGCTGCGATGCCGCCAGCGTGGACGGTTTCGAGTGTGGCGGCCATCCGGGCGAAGACGACGTGCCGAACATGATCCTGCTGCCACGCGCCGCCGACGAACTCGAAATCCCGTTCGTGTCGTCGGGGGGCCAGGCGGACGGACGTTCGCTGGTCGCGTCGCTGGCGATGGGAGCCGAAGGGATGAACATGGGCACGCGTTTTATCGCAACGAAAGAAGCACCGGTGCACGACAACGTCAAACAGGCGATCGTCAACGCCAGCGAGCTCGATACGCGGCTCGTCATGCGGCCGCTGCGCAACACCGAGCGAGTGCTGAACAATGCCGCGGTCGAGAGCCTGCTGGAGAAGGAAAAGCGACTCGGTGACAAGTTGAAGTTCGAAGACATCATCGACGAGGTGGCAGGCGTCTATCCCAGCATCATGATGGAAGGCGACATGGATGCAGGCGCCTGGTCCTGCGGCATGGTCGCCGGTTTGATCAACGACATCCCGACGGTTAAGGAGCTGATCGACCGCATCATGGCCGAAGCCGAGGGCATCATTAACCAGCGCCTTCACGGCATGGTGGCATAACGCGACGCGATGGCCGACGAATTCTGGAAACACAAGCGCTTGAGCGAGATGTCGCAGTCGGAGTGGGAGTCGTTGTGTGATGGCTGCGCGCTGTGCTGCATGAACAAACTCGAGGACGAAGACACCGGCGAGGTCTTTTATACGGACCTCGCGTGCAAACTGCTGGACCTCGATACCTGTCGTTGCACGGACTACGCGAGCCGGGCAAAACTGGTCGCCGACTGCCTCGTGCTGACGCACGATGCCGAGGATGCGTTCGAATGGCTGCCGGCAAGCTGCGCGTACCGGCGACTGGCAAAAGGGCAGGACCTGCCCGAATGGCACCCGCTAATTACGGGTGACCCGAACTCGGTGCACGAAGCCGGTATCTCGATGCTCGGCAAGGCGGTGTCGGAAACCGAGACCGATGAATGGACCGTGCTGAGGAGACTGTCGCGTGGCTGATTACCCGACGATCCCGCTCGAGGGTTACCCGGAACTGTCGATCGACGAAATGCGTGCGCGCCTGGACGAATTCTACTCGGAGTTGTCACGTCGCCGTACCGTGCGCGAGTTTTCGGACAGACCCGTCCCGCGCGACATCATCGAGACGGCATTGAAGGCGGCCAATACTGCGCCGAGCGGCGCCAACCTGCAGCCATGGCATTTTGTCGTTGTCAGCGGCGCGGCAACGAAGAAGAAAATCCGTGAGGCGGCGGAGGTAGAAGAACGCGAGTTTTACGAACACCGTGCATCGGACGAGTGGCTGGCCGCGCTGGCGCCGTTGGGCACCGATTCGAACAAGCCGTTCCTGGAGACGGCGCCCTACCTGATAGCCATCTTCCTGCAGAAATACGCCGTGCTGGAGGATGGCCGCAAGGTCAAGCACTACTATCCGACCGAGTCGACAGGCATCGCCACCGGCATGCTGATCACGGCGCTGCATCACGCCGGCCTTGCAACGTTGACGCATACGCCGAGTCCGATGAAATTCCTGAATGAGATCCTCGGCCGCCCGACCAGCGAGCGACCGTTCCTGTTGTTGGTCGTCGGCTATCCCGCTGACGATGCCCGGGTGCCCGACATCAGCCGCAAGGAACTGGCCGAGTTCACGAGTTTCGTCGACGACTGAGCCCGGCCTGCCGCGATCGGGAAAGCCTGTGGCCGCCGGCGCTTGCAACGCGCCCGGTCGCTGGTCATGCTTGTACGGCACCGCCACAACGGAGCGCCAGAATGAAAACGATAAAAGGCCCGGCGATCTTTCTCGCACAGTTCGTTGGCGATGAAGCGCCATTCGACTCCCTCGACAGCATTGCAGCCTGGGCTGCCGGCCTGGGTTATGTCGGCGTCCAGATTCCGAGCTGGGAAGCGCGATTGATCGACCTGGCCAAAGCGGCCGAAAGCAAGGCTTACTGCGACGACCTGAAAGCCACTCTCGACAAGCACGGCATTGTCGTCACGGAACTGTCGACGCACCTGCAGGGACAGCTGGTCGCCGTTCACCCGGCCTACGATTCGCTGTTCGATGGTTTCGCTGCCGAAAGCGTGCGCGGCGCACCTTCCAAGCGCCAGGCATGGGCGGTCGAGCAGCTGCACCTGGCCGCGAAGGCTTCCGCGAACCTCGGGCTGAACGCGCATGCGACGTTCTCCGGTGCGCTCGCGTGGCCGTACCTTTATCCATGGCCGCAACGCACTCCTGGTCTGGTCGAAACGGCGTTCGACGAACTGGCGTCACGCTGGCGACCCATCCTCGATGCATTCGACGAGGCCGGCGTCGATCTTTGTTATGAAATCCACCCCGGCGAAGACCTGCACGACGGCGTCACGTTCGAGATGTTCCTGGAGCGGGTCGGCAACCACGCGCGTTGCAACATGCTGTACGACCCGAGTCACTATATGCTGCAGGCGCTCGACTACGTCGACCACATCGACATCTATCACGAGCGGATCAAGATGTTCCACGTTAAGGATGCCGAGCTGAACCCGACCGGCCGCCAGGGTGTGTACGGCGGCTACCAATCGTGGGTCGACCGGGCGGGGCGGTTCCGGTCTCTCGGCGACGGGCACGTCGACTTCAGTGCCATCTTCTCGAAGTTTGCCCAGTACGACTTCGACGGCTGGGCCGTGCTTGAGTGGGAGTGCTGCCTGAAGCATCCCGAAGACGGTGCACGCGAAGGTGCGCAATTCATCGCCGACCACATCATTCGTGTCACCGATCGCGCGTTCGACGATTTCGCCGGTGCCGAGGTCGACGAGACCGCAAACCGCAGGCTGCTCGGGCTGGAGTAGCGTCGTGGGCGATTCGGGACGCAAAGAGCGCATTCGACTCGGCATGGTCGGTGGCGGGCAGGGAGCCTTCATAGGCGACGTGCATCGCATCGCTGCACGACTCGACAACGAATACGAACTCGTTGCGGGCGCGTTGTCGTCCGACCCGGAGCGCGCGCTGGCATCGGCACGCGAACTCGGCATTGCCGATGAGCGCTCGTATGCGAGCTTTGCCGACATGGCCACCGCCGAGGCCGCCCGCGACGACGGCATCGAGGTTGTTGCCGTCGTTACACCGAACCACATGCACCACCCGGTCGCGAAAGCGTTTCTCGAAGCAGGACTACACGTGATCTGCGACAAGCCGTTGACGGTCACGAGTGAACAATCGCAGGAGCTGATCGACGTCGCAGAGCGGGCGAACCGGATCCTCGCCGTGACCTACAACTACTCCGGTTACCCGATGATCCGACAGGCTCGCGCAATGGTTGCGAACGGCGAACTCGGCAGCATCCGCCTGGTGCAGGCCGAGTACGTGCAGGACTGGCTGGCCGAGGCCATCGAAGAGAGTGGGCAAAAGCAGGCAGCCTGGCGCACCGACCCGGCGAAGTCAGGCGCGGGCGGCTGCATTGGCGACATCGGCACGCACGCTTACCACCTTGCGGGCTTCGTGACCGGTCTGAAGCTCGACGCTCTGTGCGCCGACCTGTCGACCTTCGTTGAAGGTCGCCGGCTGGACGACAATGCCGCGCTGTTGCTGCGATACGAGGGTGGCGCCAAGGGCATGTTGTGGGCCAGCCAGGTGGCGGTCGGCAACGAGAACAACCTGTCCTTGCGCGTTTATGGCGACAAGGGCGGGCTCAGCTGGCGACAGGAGTCACCCAACGAATTGTGGTTCACGCCGCTTGGCGGATCAGCGCAACGGATAACGCGTGGTGGCGCGGCGGCAGGCGACGATGCGGTTCGGGTAACTCGTATCCCGGGTGGTCACCCGGAGGGTTACCTCGAAGCGTTTGCCAGCATCTACTCCGAAGTTGCGGCCGCTATTCGCGCCCACCGCGATGGCGCGACCGTCGACGCCGTCTTCCCGGTCGGCGCGGACGGTCTCAAAGGCGTGGCCTTCGTCGAGGCGGCCGTCCGCTCGAGCGAGGCCGGCGCCGCCTGGGTCGAGCTCTAGCTCGCAGCGGATTCCGCGGCCGCGTGTTTGCGGCGCACGAAGAACAGGCCGCCATACAGCACGATCAGGATTGCCGGCAGGGTGCTCATGATCGTCAGCGCCTCGGTGCCGACCGCGTTGTCGAGTATCCGGCCCATGATCGGCAGCACGAACGATACCGACAGCATGCCGAGCCCGCCCATGATCGACAGTCCCATCGCGCCGCTTTGCGGGATGTTCTCCGAGATGAATGCCAGCGTGGTCGGCCAGAAGAAGGTGATGCCGACGGCAAACACCGCCGCTGCAACAAACACGAACGGTCCCGACGCATTTGCGAGCAGCGTCAGGCCGATAAACGAGAAGATCGCCGAAAACCACAGCATGCCGGCCGTGCTGATGAGTTCGGAGATCGGCCCGGCCAGCGCACGGCCGATCATCATGATGCCGTTGATGAAGGCCAGTACGAGCAACGCGTTGACGCCGGTTGCCGCCAGCAACGACTCGATCCGTTGCGTCGTACCCAGTTCGGTTGCTGCCGACAGCAGCATGCAAAATCCGACAAACAGGTACAGCGGTGTCGCCAGGCTCTTCGCGGCCGCGCCGGCGCTGATGCCCATCTGCACCCGCTCGGTCTGCGGGAATGACTGGCCAACGAACAGGTAGCCGTAGATCGCAAGCGGAATGAACAGGCTGGCAACCATGACCTGCCAGCTCAGGTCCGCAACGTCCATGACCAGGTAACCGACTATCGAGCCGATCACGATGCCGGCCGGCCACCACAGGTGGAAGCGGTTCAGCATCTTGGTCTTCTGCTGCGGGTACATGCTGGCGACGAGCGGATTGCACACGGCTTCGACCATGCCGTTGCCGAGGCCGATGAACACAGTGGCGGTGAACAGCGTGACGAGGTCACTGGCGATCAGCGTCGCGACGATGCCGAGCGCATGAAAGATGAACGCGAGCCACATGCCCTTGCGCATGCCGATCGATTCGACGATCGGTCCACCGATAACCATTGCCAGCGTGAAGCCCCAGAATGCCGGCATGAACGCGTAGCCGATCTGTTCCAGCGTCAGGCCGACACCCACCGGCCCGAACACGGTTTCGAGTCGGGCTCGAATCGCAAAGGTCATCGACGTGAGTACCAGCGCAACGCAGCTGGCGGTAAAGAGCCGCCTCTCGTGTACTTCGGTCATGAACGCCCCCTTGGTTTTTCTTGTTCATGGCTGTCGGCGATGACTGACTGTAACGCATCCCCGGGCGTAAATGGAGCAGGCTGCCGTGTTTGAATTGCCCCGGTACGGCGCATTGGCGTATCTTGGCGGTACGCGCTTGCCGATGGGCCGTCATGCAGACAACAAGCAGAGCATTCCTCGGCGCGGTGTGCATGGCGACTGCAGGCACAGCCGCGTTTGCTGCAACCAGCCGCCAGGTGTCGGCGCCACTCGATGGTTTCGCCTGCAACGTTGAGTCGTGGTGGACCGATATCGACTTCATGCAGCGCTTCGAGCTTGCTGCGAAACACGGTTTTACGTCGGTCGAATTCTGGCCGTACGCTGCTCCCGGCCGCGACGTCAACGAGATTGCAGCGCGCTGTCGTGACCTCGGGCTCGATATCGTGCAGTTCACCGGTTGGGGCGCCCCCAGTCTCGCAGACCCCGAGACTCACGACGCATTCGAGCAGGGTATGGTGCGCGCCGTCGAGGCCGCCACCGTGCTCGGCGCGCCGATGTTCACCATCGTCGGCCACCAGGTTGTCGACGGTGTCGATCACGAGACGAGCGTCGACAACATCGAAAAGGCGCTGGCGCGCGTCGCGCCGATGCTGGAAGAGGCCGGCAAGATGGCGATCCTCGAACCGTTCAACCCGGTCGACCACCAGGGACATGTGCTGAACGGGTCCGCCGATGGTTTGCGGATCTGCCGTTCGATCGATTCGCCGGCCGTAAAGCTCAATTGGGATCTCTACCACATGCAATTGACCGAGGGGAATCTCGTCGCGGCAATGCGTGACGGCCTGGACCAGATCGGGTATGTGCAGATTGCGGACGTTCCAGGCCGGCACCAGCCCGGCACCGGCGAGTTGAACTACGGCTACATCTTCAACGCATTGGAAGAAATGGGTTACGCGGGGCCGGTCGGTCTCGAGTTCTGGCCCGAAAATGGCGACGAATCGCAGGCAGTGGCCGATCTCATCGATGCGATAATGGCGTGACGGCGTTATCGGGGGAGCATGAAATGGACCAGCAAGACACCACGACCCGGATGACGCGCCGAGATGCCCTGAAAAGCGCGGTGGCGCTTTTCGGCGGCAGCATCGCCCTGGCGCAGCTCGGGCCGGTGGCTCACGCAATGGCCGTCGCGGAACAGTCCGGGCCGCGCTTCCTGTCGCCCGACCAGCTGTCCGTTCTCAATCGAGCGGTCGACATCATCATCCCGCGCACGGATACGCCCGGCGCCGCCGCAGCCGGCGTGCATTATTTCATCGACTCGATGCTCGCCGACTGGGCGAACGACGAGAGCCGGGAGAGAATGTCCAGCGCAATAGCAGACATCGACGCCAAATCACAGGATACCCACGGCAAGCGGTTCGTCGAGCTCGACAACGATCAGCAGAGCGTGTTGCTCGAGGCGATGGACAACGAGATATATGCATTGCCCGATGATGCCGACGTGCCTTTCGGCATGCTCAAGTGGGCAACAATTTTCGGCTACTACACGTCGGAGGTTGGTGCGTCGGTCGAGCTGAAATTCAATCCCATCCCCGGCCCTTCACCCGGCTGCGTGCCGTTCAAGGAAGACGACCGGGCCTGGTACAAACACGGTGGGTTCTGAGCGATGAAGGATTCACACGGAAACTTCGACGCTATTGTCGTGGGCTCCGGCATTTCCGGCGGCTTTGCGGCGAAAGAACTCACCGAGCGCGGGCTCAAAGTGCTGCTGCTCGAGCGCGGCAGGAACGTCGAGCACAGGAAAGACTATATCGCCGACTCGAAGCCGCCCTGGATGCTAGCGAATCGCGGGTTGCCGTCCCAGGAGCTGGTTGATGAGCATTACCAGACACAGGGCAAGTGTTACGCATTCAAGGACACGACCAAGCACTTTTTCGTCAAGGACAGCGAGACGCCTTACGAAACGCCCAAAGACAAGCCATTCGACTGGATTCGCGGCTACCACCTCGGTGGCCGTTCGATCACCTGGCACCGGCAAAGCTATCGGTTGAGCGAGATGGACTTCAACGCCAACAAGCTGGATGGCTATGGCGTCGACTGGCCCATTCGCTACAAGGACATCGCGCCGTGGTACGACCGCGTCGAGGAGTTTGCCGGAATCAGCGGGTCGATCGAGAACCTGCCGCAGCTGCCCGACGGCAAGTTCCAGCCGCCGATGGTCATGAACTGCGCCGAAAAGATGATGAAGGCGAAGATCGAGGCGGCGATTCCGGACTGCAAGCTGATCATGGGGCGTGCAGCACACCTGACGAAACCGACCGAGGAGCAGCTCAAGCTTGGCCGTGGCATGTGCCAGCATCGCAACGAATGCCAGCGCGGCTGTTCGTTCGGCGCTTATTTTTCCAGTCTTGCTGCGACGCTGCCGGCTGCCAACAGGACCGGCAACCTGACGACCGTCACCGATGCCGTTGTCGATAGCGTCGTTTATGATGACAACAGCGCCCGGGCCAGCGGTGTCCGGATCGTCGACGCAAATACGATGGAAAAGCGCGAATACGGCGCAAAAGTTATTTTCCTGTGCGCGTCGACGCTCGGCAGTACCCAGATCATGCTCAACTCGCGATCCGAGCGATTCCCGAACGGCATTGCCAACGACAGCGGTACACTCGGACGCTACCTGATGGACCACCTCGGTGGCATCGGCATTTATGGAACCGTCCCGGGCTTCACCGACAGGTACCACGTAGGGCGGCGACCGAGCGGTTGTTACATTCCACGCTTCCGCAACATCTCCGAGCCTGACGATCGTTTCGTTCGTGGTTTTGGTTACCAGGGCGAGGCAACACGCCGCAACTGGGAGCGCGGCTTCGAGGAGAGCGGCATCGGTGTCGAGCTCAAGACCAGGCTCAGGCGGCCGGGTCCGTGGACGTTCGGCATGGGCGGCTTCGGCGAAATGCTGCCGTACTCGCACAACCGCGTGTGGCTCGACGACAAGCGGACGGACCGGTGGGGCATGCCGATCCTGAACATCGATTGCACGCACGGTGAAAACGAGAAAGCGATGCTGAAAGCCATCGTCGACGACGGCAAGGCGATACTGGAGGCGGCAGGCCTGACTGATATTGGAACCTGGGGCGAGGCATGGCCGCCCGGCCTGGCGATTCACGAGATGGGTACGGCCCGGATGGGACACGATCCGGCAACATCGGTACTCAACAAGTACAACCAGGCGCATGACGTGCCGAACCTGTTCGTTACCGACGGTGCATGCATGACGTCCAGCGCCTGCCAGAACCCGTCACTGACTTACATGGCGCTGACGGCGCGCGCCGCACATGCGGCGGCCGACATGCTGGCGGAGGGGCAGCTATGAAAAGACGCAGTTTTTTGAAAGGCACAGGGTTGGCAATGACATCGATGGCGTTACCGTCAGCATCGTTTGCTGACGGACACCGCCAACTCGGCCGAATCGGCATCCAGCTCTACACGGTGCGCGAGCAGATGGCAGAAGATTCGGCAGGTACTCTCGCTGCACTCGCGGAGATCGGCTACGACGAGGTCGAGTTTGCCGGCCTGCACGGGCACTCGCCGGCCGACGTGCGCGCGATGCTTGACGACACGGGTCTTGATGCACCATCGGGGCATGTTTCGCTCGACCTGATGCGCAACCAGGCGGAAGAGACCATCGAGGGCGCGCAGGTCATTGGCATGGACTACCTGGCGCTCGGCTGGCTCGCACCGGAAGAGCGAAAAACACTGAGCCAGTATCGAAGCCATGCCGAGCTGTGCAACAGATTCGGTGAGCAGTGCAAAGCGGCCGGCATCCAGTTCGCCTGGCACAATCACGAGTTCGAGTTCGAAATGCTCGACGGCAAGCGACCGATGGACCTGTTGCTGGCCGAGACTGATGCCGACCTCATGAAGGTGGAACTGGACTTCTACTGGATCGCGTATGCCAGTGCCGATCCGTTCGATTTCTTTGACCGGTACGCGGGGCGTATACCTCTGTGCCACGTCAAGGACATGGCAGCAGATCGCAGCATGACCGACGTCGGCGCCGGGACCATCGAATTCGCGAAGATATTCGCATCAAGCGAGCAGGCCGGGCTGAAACACTACTTCGTCGAACGTGACGATTCGCCCGATCCACTGGCATCCGCGGCTGCCAGTTTCGCCGCCATCAGCACGATAAACTACTAGCTCACAGGCTTGCCGCAATGCGGGCAGCTTGTCGGCGCGGATTCCCGGGCTTCCTCCAGGATGGCGCGCAGTAACTGCAACGCCTCGTCGCTGTCGATGCCGAGCTCTTTGCGCAGGCTTTCCAGTTGCCAGCGTTCATTCTCGTCGAGCACACCGTCTTTCAGGAACCGTTGCGCCTCCAGGTTGTACTTGCGTTGCCGGGAACGAATGTTCTCAGCGAAGCCCGACGCCATGATGGCAGCCGGCAGCGCAATCATGCCGATACCCAGCAGGCCGATGAGTCCGCCAAGTGCCTTGCCGCCGGCCGTTATTGGCACAACGTCGCCGTACCCCACGGTCGTCAGCGTCACGATCGCCCACCACATCGCCCCGGGAATGCTGCCGAAGACCTCCGGTTGGGCGTCGTTTTCCAGGATGTAGATGCCACCGGCGGACATGACCAGCAGGATCAGGAGCACGACAAAGGCCGCCAGCAGCGCCTCCGACTCTTTCCGGATGACGTCCAGCAGGGCACCCAAAGCGGGCGAATACCGGGTGAGTTTGAAGAGACGAAGCATACGCAGGCCGCGCAGGAAGCGCAGATCGAACGCGACGTAAAAGCTCAGGTAAAACGGCAGGATCGCGATCAGGTCGATCAGCGCCAGCGGGCTGAACATGTACTTGATCCGACCGATGAAGGGCGAATCGTCGGATGTGTCTTCGAGATCGATACTGCTCCAGACGCGGGCAAGGTATTCGACGGTGAATATGGAAACGGAAAAGACCTCGAATGCCGTGAATGCCTGCTGGTACCTGGCAAGGATTGCATCGACGGACTCGAGGATGATTGCCAGGACATTGAGCGAAATCAGCACGATCAGGGAGACGTTGACGATCCAGCTGGTTCGGTCCGTGCTGAAGTCCTGCTCGAGCACTTCGGCGGTTCGTTTGCGTAGCGTCATCGTGAGCCCCGGGTATGGCGTGGTGACCGATGCTCCATCATACCCGGCATGGCCCGGGGTCCAGCGTCGTGGAAAACCACGTATGGTGAATCGCTTACCCCACTGTTACCGCGATGAGGGTTTACGCCACCGCGTCACGACACAGCCCAGGTAGACCAGCAGCGTCAATGGGAACGCCCAGATGGAGAGTATGGCCATCGCCAGCACGATGACGTAGGCGGTGTCGTTCTGGCTCGCCTCGCTGTCCCGGGTGCCGGACATGATGTCGAAAACGACGTGTTCGAGGTTGAGCATGGCAAGCGCCGCCACGATGCCCGAGAGCAACAACACGCATGCCGTTGCAACCATGAACACAGGCAGGCGCGTGGTTTTGAGCAAATAGCGAAGCAGCAAAGCCACCCGCCAGGCGGCTACGATCGCCAGGAACCAGGCATTGGCTGCCTGCGCGGCATCGAGTGGCATGAATCGTTCGACGGGCGTTGCGTACAACAGCGCCGGCAGCGACGTCATGCCGACGAAGACCAGTACACCGCGGAAGGACCAGTTCTCCGGTCGCAGTGGCCAGACGACCAGGAACAACAGTGTCGACAGGCAGACGATATAGGCGAGCGAGCCAAGTCCGGCATATTGCCACCACCCGGCCGACGGGTGATCCCAGTATCGACCGATGCCGACGACCCATGTAACGACCAGGACCCACGACAGGAGCGGAACAAAATCGTCCTTGAGGGAGATCCTGACGGGACGGAAGTACAGTATCCGGAACTGGGTGGCGACGACCTCGCGGAACGTCATGGACCTGCGCTAACCCGTGTTCTGCAGCGCCTGCGCGATGCCGTTGACGCTGGCGAGCAGAGTCGCCAACAGCTCATCGTCGCCGCGATCAGATGCGCGCCATCGTTTCAGGAGGTCTACCTGCATCAGGCTCATCGGGTCGACGTAGGGGTTTCTAAGCATGATGGCCCGCTGCAGCGTCGAGTCTCCTTCGAGCAGCGAATCGTGTTCGGAGAATTCCAGGATCACGCTGCGCGTCAGCTCGTATTCGGCCTCGATGACCGGGTAGAACTCGTCATGCAGCTCGCCGGCGAGCTCGGAATACAGCTTGGCGATGCCGAGGTCCGCTTTCGACAGCACCATTTCGGCATCCGCCGTCAGCGCACGCATGAAGTACCACTCGCTGAACATGTCGCGGAACGCGTCTTCGCCGAAGCTGTCGACCGCTTTCCTCAGGCCCGAGCCGAGACCGTACCAGCCGGGCAGTACGAAACGTGCCTGCGTCCACGAGAACACCCACGGGATGGCGCGCAGATCGCCGATGCCGGACTGCGTCCGACGGGATGACGGGCGCGAGCCTATGCGCATGCGTTCGATGACGTCGATCGGCGTTGCGTTGCGGAAGTACTGGAAGAAATTCGGCGTCTCGTAGATGAGCTTGCGATAGACGTTGCGGCTTTCGGCGGCGATGACGTCCATCATGTCGTGCCATTCGGGCTCGTCGTTGCCGCGGTGGTGCGGCATCGCGGTTGCCAGCGCGACCGAGCCGGTCACCTGCTCGAGCGTGCGCAACGCAATGCCGCGCAGGCCGTACTTTTCGTTGATGATCTCGCCCTGTTCCGTCACTCGCAGGCGGCCGTTGACGGTGCCGGGCGGCGCGCCGAGAACGGCAACGTGGGTCTTGCTGCCGCCGCGACTGATCGTGCCACCGCGGCCGTGGAACAGCGTCAGCTCGATGCCTTTCGCCGCGACGCTTTCGACCAGCGTCGCCTGCGCGTTCTGCAGCGCCCAGCGCGCCGAGGCGAGACCGCCATCCTTGTTGCTGTCCGAGTAGCCGATCATGACGGTCTGCTGGTTGTCGCGCGTCTCGAGGTGCTTGCGATACAGCTCGGTCGACAGCAGGTCATCGAGGATCTCGGGACCGCGATGCAGGTCGTCGACGGTCTCGAGCAGCGGTGCGATGTCGAGCGGCACGTCACCGCGGCGGTTGTGCAATTCGCCCCAGTGGGCAAGCAGCAGTACCGACAGGACGTCGTCCGCACCCTGCGCCATGCTGATGATGTACGGGCCAATCGCATGCTGGCCGTATTTGCGGCGGCAGAACGAGATGGCCTGGAAGACGGCCATGGTCTTGCGTGCCTGCGGCGACAGGTTCAGCGGTGCGCTTTCGCGACCCTGGATCGCTTCGACGATGCGCTTCGAGCGGTATTCCACGGTCTGGTCTTCCCAGTCGTCTTCGCCCAGGCATTCACCGATGACCTGTCGATGCACCTCGGCATCCTGGCGAACGTCGAGCGTCGCCATGTGAAAGCCGAAGGTCTCGATACGACGCAGGAGACGGCGCACGGCAAACAGGCCGGCATGCTCGCCTTTGTTGGCTTTCAGGCTCTCGGCGACGAGTTCGATATCGGCATGGAACTCGCCGACGTCCTCGTACGGGTAGACGTCGTCGTCAAAGGTCGACTGCAGTCGGGCCTGGACCAGGCGCAGGAATACGCGGTACGGCATCTCGCGGTGACGCGCCGGCACGGCGTGATAGGCATTCTGGAATATGCCGCGGTATTCCTCGATCTTTGCCAGCATCGTGTTGGCGAAGGTCGCCCGCGCGGTCGACTGGCTGAGCTTGGCCGACAGCGCCGCGCACTCGTTGTAGTACTTGTCGAGAATCAGCGAACGCTGCCGTGACAGCGTCTCGCGGATCGTCTTGGCGTTGACGTTCGGGTTGCCGTCCATGTCGCCACCGACCCACGACGCGTAGCTGACGATGTTCGGTATGTCGATATCTTTGGCTTCTTCGCCGTACACGCGCTCGAAGGCAGTCTCGATGTCCTCGTAGAAGGGCGGCATAGCGCGGTACAGCACGTCGGTAATGAAGAACAGCACGTGCTCGAGTTCGTCGGCTACCGTCATGCGTTCCGACGGGTGTTCTTCCGTTTGCCAGCCCGTCGTCGCCAGCAGGCGAATATTGGCCAGCGCGGAACTCTCTTCCTGCGGCGTCATCGTCGGGTTCAGCATGCTGACCAGGTGCCGGACGATCTGCTGTTCCTTGCGCAGGATCGTGCGCCGTGTCGGCTCGGTCGGGTGCGCCGTGAAGACCGGCTCGATGTGCAGTGACGCGATCAGCTCCTGCGCCTTGTCGAGGTCGAAGCCCGACGCCTTCAGGCGCACCAGCGTTTCCTCGAGACTGCCGGGCTGGTACTCACCGACACCCCGCAGGTATTCGCGGCGACGACGGATGCGATGCACCTTCTCGGCCGTGTTGACCATCTGGAAGTAGGTCGAGAATCCGCGGATGACCTGCATCGCCATGTCGACGTCCAGGTCTTCCACGAGGTGGGCGAGTTCCTCACCGGGTTTCTCGTTTTCCTCGCGCCGCCGGATCGCGCGCTGGCGCGCGGTCTCGACAATCTCGAACAGTTCTTCTCCGCCCTGCTCGCGGATCAGCTCGCCGACGAGCGCACCAAGCGTGCGCACATCGTCGCGCAGCGCCTGCTCCTTGTCCTCGAACGTGATGTCCTGGCGACGAATCGGGTTACCGGTGACCATGATGGCGGCCCGTCAGTCCCGGAAATTCTCGTACTGCAGCGGCAGGTCGACATCCGTGTCTTTCAACAGCTGGATGGTCGCCTGCAGGTCGTCGCGCTTCTTGCCGCTGACGCGCAGCTTGTCGCCCTGGATTGCGGCCTGCACCTTGATCTTGCTGCCCTTGATCGTCTTGACGAGCTTGCGTGCGAGATCGGACTCGATACCGCGTCGCATGATGACGGCCTGGCGCGCTTCGTTGCCGCTGAATTCCGGCTCCTGCTCGTCCAGGCAGCCGATGTCGATGCCGCGCTTGGCAAGCTTCTGGTGCAGGATGTCGAGCATCTGCTTCAGCTGGAAGTCGCTTTGAGTCTTGAGCTGGATGACGGCATCCTCCAGCGCGAATGTCGAGCCGGTGCCTTTGAAATCGAAACGCGTCGTCACTTCGCGGTTTGCCTGGTCGACGGCATTCGCCGCTTCGTGTGCGTCGAAATCACTGACTACATCGAACGATGGCATGTTGCCTCCCGTCAGTCGCCGAGCTTGTCGGCGTGTTTTTTCACGAGCTCGCGAAACCGCGGTGCAAGACCGACGTCCTCGTACACCGGGTCGCCGAAGTCGTCTTCGCGGATGACCTTGTCGCCCGGCTCGTAGGGAATCGCCGCTTCCAGTTCCGACAACGCAGCGTTCAGCAGGTCGGCGACAATCTGTTCCTCGGGCGTGCCCGGGTACAGTTCGGCGAGCGCCTTGAGCCTGGCTGCATCGTCGATCGTCAGGTGGATCGAATAGGCCTCGCGGGTCTTCGTCGCGGGGGCTTCTTCGGCCCAGGAATCCAGTAGTGCTTTGAAGGTCATTGGTTGTCTCGTGACGCTGGCTACGTGGTCAAGCGCCGCGACAATAACAAAAACTCATGGGACTGCCCATTTTGCCGCGTCGCGCCCCAAACGTGGCGCTGCACAATCAAATATAGGCCAGTTACGGCCATCTGCCACGCCCGAGTCCACGGAAGGACCGTTATGTTGCAAACTGAAACAAGTCCCCCGGCGAGGCGGTCGCCGGCGGGCGCCATGACCGTCACGGCCTGCCTGCCGCTCGACCCCGCACAGGTGCGTCGCCTCGCCGCCGAACTGGCCGCTGCCGACGGTGTGCCTGTGTGCGTCAACGTCACCGGTGGGCCGGTCGACGGCGGAAATTTTGCTGTACTGCTGGAATCCATTGCAGCTCAAAGCATCGGTCCGGCAGCGGTCACCGATATCGTCGTGGCCCTGCCGCCCGGCCTCGGCGCCGACTGTTTCGACGGCGCGCTCGAGCTGCGCGATCGCCTGCTGCCCCGCTCCCGCATCCACCTGCGCTTTCCGCCGGCGGCAATGGTGGCGGGCTGCGGCGCGCTCGATGTATTCAACGCCGGCGCGTGGGAGATCGCATGGCAGAACCGCCGGCGACACGTCGACGTCATGCTGCCGGCCGACGCGCTGTCCCCGTGCCCGCTGCTTGCGCCGGAGCATGCGACGGCGGTGTGGCCGGCGAACGGTATGCAGGTACCTCCGCGCACGGCCTGGGTGACGGACACGCTCGACCTCGCAGCGTTTGTGAGTGAGACGGGCAAAATCGACGATATCGGTCTCAGCGCCGCCATTACGACCGCAGTCCGCTCTGCGAGTGCTGCGCACGATGCGGCAAGCTGGCCCGATCCGGTTTTGCGTGACGATGCGCACCGCAACCGGCGGCTGGGAATCGAGATCGTCGGCATCGACGAGCTGGCCCGCCGACTGCAACAACCGGACAAACGTGTTTACCAGTTGCTGGACGGCCTGTTGCACCGTGTTCGTGCAACGTGCATCGCCTGTTCGCGCCGCATGGCCGACACGAGAATGCTGCCGTCGATCGCAGCAGGCAACCCGGCACGTCACATGACGGATTTCGTTCATCGCAGTCTCTGGCACAACGCCTGGCAGCACGCCGTTGCCGATACGGCAACGGCACACCGCAACCTCATCGCGCTGTCACCGTGGCAGATGCTGGCGGAAGACTTGCACGATGCCGCCGGCCTGCTGCCGTTATTACGTTATGCCGATACGGTCATTACTCGCAGCGACGGCGAGATTGCTGCAACGAACGCGCTGGAATTCAGGCGTTTACACCAGATTGCGTGGGCTGCACTACAACAAAGAGGCGCAGATGGCCAGATTGCAGGGGAGGTTTGACTAAGATACGGTCGTCAATCGCTGTGAGCACTGACCGAGCGCAACACAGATGACCAGCTACCGAGAGAGGGTGGTTTGCAACCGGTAACCATCGACGCCCACGGCATAGCCGTACTCCTGCTGACAGTCCTCGCGCTGTTTCTTTTTACGCGCGATCGTATTCCGCTCGAGTCTTCTTCGCTGGCGATCCTGATTCTTCTGCTCGCCGGCTTCGAGCTGTTCCCGTACGAAAAGGACGGCATCGAGGTTATCAAGCCGATCGAGTTCTTTGCCGGCTTCGGCAGCGAAGCGCTGGTCGCGATCTGCGCATTGATGATGGTGGGCAAGGCGCTGGAGACCACCGGTGCGCTGCAACCGCTCGCCACGCTGGTCGGCAAGGCGTGGTCGACACGACCGGCATTCGCACTGGTCGGCACGCTGGTAGCCGGCGCAATACTCAGCGCATTCATGAACAACACGCCGATCGTCGTATTGCTGATGCCGATCCTCGTTGGCGCGTCGCTCAGGGTGAACTTCCCGGTGTCGGAGGTCATGTTGCCGATGGGCCTGGCCACGATCATCGGCGGCATGTCGACGACCATCGGCACGTCGACCAACCTGCTGGTTGTCGGCATCTCGCAGGATCTCGGCCTGCACGAGTTCGGCATGTTCGAATGGGTGCTGCCGGTCACGATCGTCGGCGGTGTCGCCATTGCTTTCCTGTGGCTCGTTGCGCCGCGGCTGTTGCCGGATCGCACGCCACCGATGGCAGACACGTCGCCGCGTATTTTCAACTCGCAGCTCTATATAAAAGAGGGTGGCTTTGCCGACGGCAAAACCTTGTCGGAAGTGCTCGCGAAGGCCGACAACAAGATGCGCGTCGACAAGATCCAGCGCAGTGAGTCGCTGTTTCTCGCCAAGCTGCCGTCGGTCAAGATCCAGCCCGGCGATCGGCTGTTCGTCAAGGATTCGCCGGAGAACCTCAAACACTACGAAAAGATCCTTGGCGCCACGCTCTACAACATCAGCGATGACGAGCACCCGATCGACGAGGACACGCCGCTCGAGGCAGAAGGCCAGCAACTCGCCGAGGTCGTCGTGACCCGCGGCTCGCCGCTGCACTTGCGCACACTGGCCACCGCCCGGTTCAGCGCCAGCTACGGCCTGATGCCGCTTGCCCTGCATCGCGCGCGTGCGCCGAGCTCGCAGGTGACCGGCGACATCACGTCGATCCGCTTGCGTGCCGGCGACGTGCTGCTGGTGCAGGGCACGCGCAAGCTCATCAACCAGCTGAAGGACAGCGGCTCGATGCTGGTTCTCGACGGCACGACCGACCTGCCGCACACGCACCGCGCCAATCGCGCGCTGTTGATCATGGCGGCCGTCGTTGCCGCCGCGGCAACCGGACTGTTGCCGATCGCGGTGAGCGCCGTGGTAGGTCTCGGTCTGATGATCGCGACAGGTTGTTTGACCTGGCGTGACGCGGCAGGCGCGCTGTCGATCCCGGTCATCATGATCATCGTCACCAGCCTGGCGCTCGGCAAAGCGCTGATGGATACGGGTATGGCGATGTACCTGGCAATGAACTTCGTCGAGCTGACGTCGGCGTTACCGACGCCGATGATTCTGTCCGCGTTCCTGTTGCTGATGACCTTGATGACCAACGTCGTATCCAACAATGCGGCAGCGGCCATCGGCACACCGATTGCCATTGGAATCGCGCAACAGCTCAATGCGCCGGTCGAGCCTTTCATTCTTGCCGTGCTGTTCGGCGCCAACATGAGTTTTGCGACGCCGTACGGCTACCAGACCAACCTGCTGATCCTGTCGGCGGGCGGCTACAAGTTCTCCGACTTCCTGCGCGTCGGCATACCGTTGACGATCATCATGTGGATCGGCTTCTCGATCGTGTTGCCGATGCTCTACGACCTGTAGCGTCGTCTCTCAGCGCCGCGGGCTCATCGCCAGCGCACGCGCTGCGTTCGACGTTGCCGGGCACTTGTCGACGACATGTCGCAGTCCGCGAGCGATAGCCGTGCCGTCCTTGTCGGTTTCAAGCAGCTCGTCGAGTTGCGGCGGGGTTTCGCGGTACCAGAAGAACCACTGCACCATGCTGACGTCGCCGTTGTCCCGGAAGCCTCTCGGACCGTAGTAGCAGAACAGGATGGGGCGACCGTCTTCGTTGAGTTGCCGGTCGAGGCGCCAGTAAGCCTGGCTCGATTTCTTCAGTTCTTCATCCGCGAATACGTAGCTCTGGTAAGGCTTAACTTCTTCGTCGAGGTAAGGCCACCCGTTCGGACCTTCGACAGCAACACGTGCGCGCCGGCGCAGGTCGAGTTGTTGGTAGCGTTCGATGTCTGCATCCACGACCGGGTCCTGTATCACGCTCGTGCTGTAGGGCTTGCCGGTGAACTGCACGGGCCGGAGGCCGGCAGACGCGGCGATCAGGTTGTCGCCCATCTGTTTGACCGACGCGCTGCCGCAGCCGGCACTTTTGACGAAGTAGTTCATCTGCCGTGAGTGCACGAGTGGCAGCGTACCGTCGCGCGTAACCTGTGCGAGTATCCTGAGCCCGGCGTCCCGTCCGCCCTCCTTGATGATTTTGCCGGCATTGATGAGCAGTTCGATCAGGCCGCCGTAGTCCCGGATCCGGACATGCCTGAGATAGTGCGGCTCGAATCTCGTTTCCATCTCGACCCTGTAGTTGCCGTCGACCGAGCGGAAACCCAGCGCATCCTCCGTACCCCACTTGCTCTTGTACTCGACGCGCGGGCCCTGCATGAAGCGCTCGCAGTTCTCGTAGAACGCTTCGACGTACTCGAGGTAATACGACGAAAACGCGACCGGATCCTCGATGAAGCCGAACTCGCCCTCGAAGACGGCGCGCGGCACGTCGAATTCCTGGAACTGCGACCAGTAGTTGCTGTTGCGATAAACAAAGCCGTCCCGTCGCGAATCCAGCAATGTGCTGGCCACTCGCACCCTGTCAGCGATGCGCCGCTGGAATGCCAGCTTCTCATGTTCATCGAACAGCGACTTCACGTGCGCCTTCTTTTGAGCCTTGGCCGCCTGCTCGGCGGCAAGCACGCTTTCGTGCGTATCGCCCTGCTGCAGCGGTTTGCGAGCCAGTTTTGCCTGCGTGACGGTGGCGAGCACCTGGCCGCGTCCCATCCCCGCCTGGCCATTGAACTCGTACGTCGGCCGGAACTCGTCATCCGCCTGGCGCCGGGACCACGACAGCATGTTCAGCGGGTACTCGTAATTCTTGTCGGGGTAGTACGGGATCGATCGCTCGAAGCGCTGGTTGGCGATGTACATCTTGATGTGCAGCGTCCTCGCACTGGCCAGCTCGGGCACGACGCGAATGAGAGCAGGGTAGATGACCTCGTTCATGCGAGTGGTTTCGAAGCCGCCGAAGCTCACCAGCGGATACGCTGTTCCATCCGACGGCACGTCTTCTGTGCGGAAGAACTGGCCGCTGCCGGCGGGCTTCATGAATGCGGCAATGAAAAAGTCCGTATCGGTAGCGTTGTACGGCAGGTCAACGGCGTAGTACGTGCCGTACTGGTCATCGTGGAAGCGGGTGCCGACGTCGAGGCCGACCGATGCGAGTAGTTCATCGGCCGGGGATGCGATCGGCAGGAGCAGCAGGCACGAAAGCCGGACTTTCCACCGAGGATGTTTCAATGACACATGATTCATTACAGGCTCTTGCTTTGAACTTTGCACGGGGCGGACTCCTGGATGATGTAGAAGCTCGCGTCGGGAACGTACGCGTTTCCCTGCATGATCAGGGCGCCCGTATCGTCGAATCGCTGGCGCTCGAGCTTCAACAGCTCTTCGCGGCGCGCGGCGTCCGGCATCAGCGAAACCAGGTGCGCCAGCCACCTTTCCCGGGATGAACGCGTCTCGGCAACCTCCTCTTCAGTCACCATTCCGCCAACCATGTCGACGAAATAATCATTTGCCGCGATACACCAGCCTGCAAGCCGGAGTGATTCGGGTGGAACCGTTGCCGGGCCACTGTAGAGAAAGGCGACATCAACATCAGCGATGAACTCGAGGCCATTGGTTTTTTTCAACTGCCGGATCACCCGCAGGTCGGACTGGCACCGATTCCATTCTGCGAGACGCTCGCTTGCGCTCATCGGATTTGCAGCGTCGAATTCATTGACGTAGCCGAGTCGGCTCAGCCGCCGCACGGTGATCAATGAATTAAATGTGGAAACGAGCGCTTTCTCATAAATGTCTTTCCACTCCCCGAGTCCCGACGGTTCGTCCGGTACTACAACAGCCATCACCATGCATTTCAGTGCCCGCTCAGCGATGAAATGCGGATCCGTCGTCAGCTTTTTCTCCCGGTCGGCCAGCTCGGTCTGCCGTGCCGCTGCAGCCTGTTGGCGTTGCTCTTCCTCGCGCGCCATCTGTGCGCGCCGCTGGTCGGCCTGGATGATGGCGCGCCGGTCATTGAGGGCGACGCGTAACGACTCCACTGGCTGGATCTCGTAATCGAGCTCCACAAACGTGTTTCGCGCCAGGGCATCGAGAGTGTCGGTGGACGTCGATGCCTCGATCTTCGACTGCCATTCCGCACTTGCGGCGTTTGCCGATGTTGCGCGCATGATCCTGACCGTATCGAGGGCGTCCAGCGCTGCGGGACTGGAAGGGTATGCCTGTAACGCGCCCGAGTACTTGCGATACCACTGCCCGGTCTCCTCCAGGCGTGCAAGCCCGGCGGCTCTACCTGCAAGGGCATCCAGCTCGACACCGGCCGTATCCTCGATGAGCGTGTTTGCGGCGGCCGCTACCGCACCGTCGACACGCTGTCGCGCTGCTTGGTCGAGCTGTTTGAATGCGCTGGCATTACGCTGTTCGAAGTTGCGCAGGCCCACAATCTCGTTGACCGCCCCCGATGTGCGTGCCCGATCGACAATCGACTGCAACTCCGCCATCAGTGTCGGCTCGATGAGCGCGGCGCGCTGCTTGCCCATTCGCTGTGCGAACCGTTGCTTGTCAGTCGGCCAGCTGAGTGCAGACAATGTCTGCGCATCGGCTTCAACCGCATCGAGGTCCGCTATCTCGAGATTCGTCGCCGAGCCAATGCGATCGAGGATCGCATCACGCCAGCGGGCGGCGATACCGGCAGCCTCTGCACGAAGTTGCGCATCCGCGGCCGTGAATGGCTGCATGTTCTGGAATGCCGACGCTGTCATTCCCAGCACCGTCTGCTGGTCCTGCGACAGCTGTGCATCGCGCGTGCACCCGCTGGACACGTTAAAAAATGCTTCCTTGCGACGCCCGGTTTTCATGTCGCGAAACGCCGTGCCGAAGTGCGGTTTGAATCGTTCGTCGGTAAACAGCGGCCCCAGTCGTTGCCACGGGGAGCGAGAGCGGACATTGGGATCGGCTTCCGGCACCTGCGAAATCCACGCGACGATGTCCTTCGGACACGAGTTTCTCGATTGCGCACGTTTCGATTGCATCGCGGTTTGCAGGGAATTCATCGTGCTCGCTCGCCCGAATCCCATGTTTTCCGGCTTGCCCGCATCGACCGCAGCTTCGACCAGCGCCGACAGGCGTTTGCCGCGTCGCGCAACCCAGGGCGTGCAGGAACCCGACTGGTAGTAGTTGCCGATGACCCCGACCCACTCGTTTCCATCGAGCGCGAATGTGCCGTTCAGCTGGAATGTCTGGCGCCAGAGCTGGCTTTCGGTGGCGAGCGCAACGGCACCGGTCTGACGGTTGTAGGTACCCCTGATGCCGGATTCCTGCGTTGATGGACCGCGATTGCGTCGCTGGTTCACGGGCTTTGACGCGACAGAGCCGCGGACGACGCCATCGTCGCCTATCTGCAGGTTCAGCGTGATGGTGAACACCGTCGAGTTGCAGCTATAGGCGCCGGTCCAGGTTGTCGACAGGCTTGCCGCTTCCGGGCCGAATATCGCCTCGGCGCCGGCAGCGCGCACAGCCAGGAGAAAGCACGGCAAGAGGATGGCTGACAGCGTTCGCTTGCGTGTTGCGGTCATGTTTTGTGCGCCTCCCGTCCCCGTGGAGCTTCCGGTAACATTGCCCGAAAGCGCTCTCTCATGCAGTCCGGCTTAGCGCTGGATAGCGCTGTTTAGGCTGGAAAAGCCCTGATCAGTGCCCGGAAGGCAGGCTACAGCGCGACTCGGGACTCCAATGAACGAATCCGCATCCAATGCCGGTGAGCGGCGCCGCCGAGGTGTGCGGGCATCGCCGGCACGACTGCAGCAAGCGCTCGTCGAGTCCGGACTGAAGTCGCAGACGGCGGTTGCTGTCCGAATCGCGGACCAGGAAGGCCTGGAGACACCACCGCGTGGTCTCGTCAACCGGGTGTTTCGCGGTGAACGCGTCGACCCCGTTAGCGTTGAGCGAGTGGCGCGGGCGCTCGGTGTCGACGCCTGGACCCTGTACCTCAGAAGCGACGAAGCTGACGGGCAAGCGGCGGGCGCGCCGGTAACCCAGGCACCAACCGCCCCGGGCAATTCCCTGGTCGCCGCAATCGCGATCGTCGTTGCAGTGTTTGCCGTCATCGCATTCCTGCGCCTGGACTCGCCCCTGCCCGGCGGCGACGCATCAGACCCGCCGTTGCCGCGCTCGCTGCAGCCGACGGTCGCAATCGTGGGCATTGCCGGACCCCGGTCCGAGGAGATTGTTGCAGGGCTCGCGACCGAGCTCGACCGGCGCTGGCGAGTGGTCCCGGCTTCCGACCAAGAGGCGTCACCGCAGCAGGTTCTCGACGATACGGCGATCGATCTCGCGGTATCCGGGCGGATCACGAGATCCGGCCGCTGGCTGGGCATCACGTTCGACCTGCACGAGTCCGGCAGCATGCAAACGGGGTGGCGCGGTTACATGCGGGACTCGGCAACAGCATCGACCATCGCCGCAAAAATGTCCGCAGCAGCCGACGGCCTGCATGCTGCGCGGTCGCCTTCGCCCGCAAACCAGCGGGCACTGGACCTGTTGCTCGAGGGGCGCGCCCACCTCGACAAGGTTCGTAGTGAGCTCAACGTCAAGCGTGCGCTCGTTGCGCTCGAAAGTGCAATTCGGGCGGACCCGGAGTACGTCGACGCCTACGCAGCCCACTGCGAGGCGCTGGTTACCGAGCACGTACGCACCGGCGACTCGGCGACGCTGGGAGACGCCGCCGGCCAGTGCGCCAGGGCGGTGGACATCGATGCGTCACACGTCGAAGCACGCAGGGTCATCGCCTACTTGCTGCGCAAGCAAGGTGAGCTCGAGGCGTCCCGCGACCTGTTCGATGCAGTGCTTGCCGACCAACCGGACAACGCGGACGCATGGATGGGGCTGGCCAACGTGCACCGGACGCTGTACGCGACAAACGCAGACCAGGACAGCCTCGAGTTGTCGTTGGCGGCGATCGATCGCGCGACGGAATTGGCACCGGATTTCTGGAAGACGCATTTCACGCAGGCACTGACTCTGTACACGGCTGGTCGGCTCGACGACGCCATCGAGGCGGCAGAAGCCGCCGTTGCGCTCGACGCCAACATCCTCGCGTTGAGCAATCTCGGTTCGTTCCAGTATTGCCGCGGAGACTTTGATGACGCCCGCCAGGCGTACGAAGGCGTGCGTGCGATTGACCCGACCAGTTTCGTGGGCAGCGCGCAATTGGCGATCGTGTTGTACCACCTGCGCGACTTCGATGCGTCAGTCGACCTGTTGGGTGAGGCCATAGCCCGGCAAGAGGAAGCGGGTCGCGCCGCAGATCATCGACTGTGGGGCAACTACGCCGATGCATTGCGCCAGGCAGGTCGCGCCGAGGCCGCGGATGCGTACCGGCGGGCTATCCGGCTGGCCGAACGCGCTGACGGCGACGGGGACAGGAACCCGGTGCACGGTGCGTACCTTGCCTTTTACAAAGAGGTGCTGACCTCGCTGCCGGGACAGCGGAACTCGGTGGCGCGCGCCAGCGCAGCCGAGCTGGAATCGCTGCAACTGACACGGGACTCGATGGCGTTGCTCTATCTCTCCGCTGTCCATGGTATGCGCGGCGATAGAGCGCAGGCAGAATCTTTAAAGGAACAAGGCAGTGTTGGTTGTCCCGGCCTGGCGTTGTCGCCGGATTTTGAGCTCGCCGGCACGACGTCGATGTCTGTCGAAGCGAGCAATGAATAAGCGGGCATTGGTGATCGGCCTGCTGGCGCCTTTGGCTGGCAATGCCGGCCGCGCGCCGTAGAACCTGTTCAACGTTCACACTGGGACGGCGACGGCTGGACTAAACTCCAGTTACTGGCCCGGCGCCAAGGTACGCACTGCAAACGAGGATTAAGAATATGAAGATTGCACTCGAGAGCGTGTCGGTTGGAGACCAGGACGCGGCGCTCGCGTTCTATACCGACAAACTGGGCTTCATCAAGAAGCAAGACATACCGATGGGTGACGTGCGCTGGCTGACCGTCGTGTCACCCGAAGACCCGGATGGCACCGAACTGGTGTTGGAGCCGAATGCCGAGTACCCGGCATTGAAGGCGCTGAAGGAAGCGCTGGTTGCAGACGGTATCCCGTTCACGGCGTTCGAAGTCACCGATCTTGACGCTGAATTTGCGCGCCTCAAGGACGCGGGCGTCACGTTTACGCAGGAGCCGGTCGAAGTGCCGGGCGCAAAAATGGCGATCCTCGACGACACCTGCGGCAACCTGATCCAGATCTACGAGGTCACTCAAGCATGAAACGAAGTGCTGGACTGACACGCTGCACGGCCGAGCGGGCCGTCGTGGTCGAGTAACCAGCGTTGCCATGCGGATTCGCGGCCCGGGCACATGAGCGGGTATAACCCACCCGACCGCATCGAGACCGGCAGGTTGCTGCTGCGGTTGCCCGTGCCCGACGATGCGACCGCCATCTTCGAGGAATACGCGTCGGATCCTGACGTGACACGCTACCTTCGCTGGCCACCGCATCGGACGATCGACACCCTGCACGAGGTACTGGGAGATTTCATCCGCGGCCACCATGCCGGCACGGAGTACGGCTGGGTGCTGACGCTTGAAGCCGAGGACAGGCCGATCGGGATGCTGACCGTCAGGCCCGGCGGTCACCAGGTCGAGCTCGGCTATGTTCTCGGCAAGCGTCACTGGGGCCAGGGGTACATGACCGAAGCCGTTGATGCAGTTGCCGGCCTGATGCTGGCACGGCCCGACATCTACAGGGTCTGCGCTCACTGCGATACGGAAAACCCCGGCTCGGCGAGAGTGTTGGAAAAGGCCGGCTTCGAACGCGAGGGATTGCTGAGGCGATGGTCGATCCACCCGAATGTATCTGCCGAGCCGCGGGACTGTTACGCCTACTCGCGGGTACGATGAGGGTTAAAGGGTGATCTGCACGCTTGACGGCGCCAATGCGGGTTAGTAATACTCGGGCCCATGAACGCACGGCTTGCACAGAACTGGTGGTGGCTGCCTTCACAGGAGGGGGCCGCTGGCTAGCGCATAGCTGAAGCGAAAACGAACACCAAAGCCCGCCTCTGCCTCAACAGTGGCGGGCTTTTTTATTGGACGACGTACATGCAGGCACCATTTGACATAGCGGCGGATCTCGACACGCCGGTCTCGGCCTACCTCAAGCTAGGGCCGCTGAAACCGCGCTTCCTGCTCGAGAGTGTCGAGGGCGGTGAGCGGCTGGCGCGGTACTCGTTCCTGGGTTTTGGCGACGCCCTCGAGCTGCGCATGGATGCCGACGGTCTGACGGTCGCCGGCAAGCAGCAGCCACGGCCCACCGACCAGGAAAGCTACCTCGACGCACTCCGCACCGCGCTGGCCGACGCGCCGACGCCCATGCCCGAGGTCGAAGGCCTGCCGTTTTCAGGCGGCCTGGTGGGTGTGTCCGGCTACGACGTCGTCAAGATGTTCGAGCGGCTGCCGCAAAACACCGCGCCGCAGACGAACGTGCCGGATGCTGCCTTCGTTGCACCGCAGTCGCTGCTCGTTTTCGATCACCTGACCCGTCGCGTTGCGCTGCTGCACGACGGGCCTGAAGAAGAGCGACAGAAGCTGCGCGAAGAAGTCGTCGCCGCATTGCGCGGTGCGGTGCCGCGCAGCAACGGCGAAGTCGAGGTCAGCCCGGCCGAGGCAAGCTTCAGCGAAGAAGTATTCTGCGAGCGCGTCGACGCGTGCAAGGAGTACATTGCGGCCGGCGACATCTACCAGATCGTCATCTCGGTCCTGTTCAAAGGCAGGACGAACGTGTCGCCGTTCGAGGTGTACCGGGCGATGCGGCTGATCAACCCGTCGCCGTACATGTTCTTCTTCGATTTTGGTGAGTTGAAAGTCGTCGGCTCATCGCCGGAGGCGCTGGTTCGCCTGCACGGCACACGCGCCTCTTTGCGCCCGATTGCCGGCACGCTGCCGCGCGGCAAGACGACCGAGGAAGACCTCGCCAACGAGAAGGCACTGCTGGCCGACCCGAAGGAAGCGGCAGAGCACGTCATGCTGGTCGACCTTGCCCGCAACGACCTCGGTCGCGTTGCGAGCGCGGGCTCCGTGCACGTCGACCCGTACCGCTCGATCGAGCGCTACAGCCACGTCATGCACATCGTTTCCGGGGTGCAGGGCGAGCTCGACCCTGACCACGACCAGTTCGACCTGTTCGCGGCGAGCTTCCCGGCCGGCACGCTGGTCGGCGCGCCGAAAGTCCGGGCGATGGAGATCATCGAGGAGATGGAGCAGGTTGGCCGCGGCCTTTATGCAGGTACGGCCGGTTACTTCGGCAGCATGGGCGATATGGACCAGGCCATCACGATCCGCACGCTGGTCTTTTCAGGCGACGAGTACAGCTTCCAGGCCGGTGCGGGTATCGTGGCCGACTCGGTGCCGAAACGGGAGTACGAGGAAGTGCTGGCCAAAAGCGCGATCTTGCGTCGCGCGCTGGAAATCGCAGGAGAAGGGCTGTGAGCGAGTCATTCGACCATGTCCGCATGTTGCTGATCGACAACTACGACTCGTTCACCTACAACCTGGTGCAGGCGTTCGCCGCGCAAGGGGCGGGTGTCATGGTGTATCGCAACGACACGATCACGGTCGACGACGCGCTGAAGCTCGAGCCGACCCACCTGGTCATTTCGCCGGGCCCCGGGCGACCCGAGGACGCCGGCGTGTCGCTGGACATGATCGGCGCGTTTGCCGAGCGCGTGCCGGTGCTCGGCGTCTGTCTTGGACACCAGTGCCTCGTGCACCACTTCGGTGGCGACATTGTGCGCGCTGAACGCCTGATGCACGGCAAAACCTCGATGGCGAGTCACGACAGCAAGACGATTTACCAGGGACTGACTGACCCGTTCGAGGTCGGCCGCTATCATTCTTTATGCGCACAGCACGAAACGCTGCCGGACGAGCTCACGCTCACGTCACAGACCGACCGCGGCGAGATCATGGGTGTGCGCCATCGCGAACTGCCGCTCGAAGGCGTGCAGTTCCACCCGGAAAGTGTGCTCACACCGGAAGGTGACGCGCTGATGGCCAACTTCATGCGGATGACCTGATGAGCAACGACATGAGCAAGCTTCTCG